>Ga0207426_1000424_pt1 | contig 69170 bp, 63 predicted proteins | sample AraplaMF_Cvi_mMS_FD_184265 | JGI IMG/M metagenome (GOLD analysis project Ga0207426, IMG submission 184265) | Arabidopsis root microbial communities from the University of North Carolina, USA - plate scrape MF_Cvi_mMS (SPAdes) (version 2) | ecosystem: Host-associated > Plants > Roots > Endosphere...
CCTTGACGGGGTTGCCCGCGCCAAAGTCCTGTGCCTTTTTCATGTCGATGAGTTTGGCACGGGATGCGAGGTAGGCGTCATCGAGCATTTGCTCGGCCGTCACCGCCATTGACGAAGGCTCGGCCACGTACTTGTAAGTATCGGCAAAGGCCAGCTTCATGGCCTCGATCTGCAGGTGCTGGGAATCCACGCCGTCGACCGGCAGGCCCGCCACGTCGAACTTGTCCAGGATGCCCAGCGCGATCAGCGCGGCAATGCCCTGGCCGTTGGGCGGGATCTCGTGCAGGGTGTAGCCCCGGTAGTCCTTGGCGATGGGCTTGACCCATTCGGGCTTGTAGCTCTCAAAATCTTTCGCCGTGATGCTGCCGCCGTTTTGCGCGGAGAACTTTTCAATCGCGCTGGCAATGGCGCCGCCGTAGTAGGCCGCGCCCTGGGTCTCGGCGATGGCGCGCAGCGCCCTGGCCGCGGCCTTGAACTGGAACAGCTCGCCGACATTCGGCGCGCGCCCCCAGGGCAGGAAGGACTGCGCAAAACCGGGCTGCGACTTCAGCTCAGCCGTGGCGGCCGCCCACTTCTGCTGCACCACGGTGGGCAGCAGGTAGCCGCGTTCGGCGATCTCGATGGCCGGCTCCATGAGGTCGGCGAAAGGCAGCTTGCCAAAACGCTCGCTCATCGCCACCCAACTGGCGACCGCGCCCGGCACAGTGACGGAATCCAGGCCGCGCTTGGGCGGCGTGGCCGCGTCCGCGCCGTATTTGCGCTTGAAGTAGTCGGGCGTCCAGCTTTGCGGCGCGCGGCCCGAGCCGTTGAGGCCGTGCAGTTCCTTGCCGTCCCACAGGATGCAAAAGGCGTCGCTGCCCAGGCCGTTGCTCACGGGCTCGACGATGGTCATGGCGGCCGCGGCCGCGATGGCTGCGTCCACCGCGTTGCCGCCCTTGAGCAGCATGCGCAGGCCGGCCTGCGCGCCCAGCGGGTGCGAGGTCGAAACAACGTTGCGCGCGAACAGCGGCAGGCGGGTGGAGGTATAGGGATTGCTGAAATTGAAGTTCATGGCTGGCTCAGCTGTTGAGGGCAAGACAAAAAAAGAAAGGGCCGGCGTTGCCGGCGCGGGCCGCGAACATCACGGCGGTAAGCCCGTCCGGGGCAACAGCCTGCCGGGCCGGGGTCATGGGGACACCATCAATCAGCCGTGATTTTCCGCTCAGCAATGATTTTCTTCCACTTTGCGGTATCGGCCTTGACCATGGCCGCGAAAGCCGCCGGGCTGCCGCCCGTGGGCTCCGCGCCCAGCCGGGCGAAACGGTCTTTCACGTCGGCATCGGCCAGCGCTGCGTTGACGGCCTGGTTGACCTTGGCCACCAGCTCCGGCGGTAGGCCCTTGGGGCCGTACACACCGAACCAGGTGACCGACTCGAAGCCCGGCAGGGTTTCCGCCACCGTCGGCAGCTCGGGCGCCAGCGAGGTCCGCTTGAGCGTGGTGACCGCGAGCACGCGCAGCTTGCCGTCCCGCACATGGGGCATGCCGGTCACAAAGGAGTCGAAGAGCACGTCGACCTTGCCGCTGATCAGGTCCGGCATGGCCAGCGCCGTGCCGCGGTAGGGAATGTGCAGGATGAAGGTGCCCGACTGGGCCTTGAAATACTCGCTGGTCAGGTGAATGATGGTGCCGTTGCCGCTGGAGGCGTAGTTCAGCCGCCCCGGGTTCTTGCGCGCATGGTCTATGAATTCCCGCATGTTTTTCGACGGCGAGGAATTGGGCACCAGCACCACGTTGGGCGAGCTCGCCACATAGGCGATGGGGGTGAAGTCGGTCTCGGCGTTGTAGGGAATTTTCGGGTTGATGGCCGGGCCTATGCTGTGCGTGCTCGAGGTCGCCAACAGCAAGGTGTAGCCGTCCGCCGGCGACTTCGAGGCGGTGTCGGCGCCTATGGTGCCGCCCGCGCCCGGCCGGTTGTCGACGACCACCGTCTGGCCAATCTTTTCGCCGAGTTTTTGCGACAGCGCGCGCGCCAGGATGTCGGTCGCGCCGCCCGCCGGGAAAGGCACGATCATGCGGATCGGCTTGGAGGGATAGTTCTGGGCCGCAGCGGGGCCCGCGAAGGCCGCGGCAAAAATCGAGGTGAAAGCCACTGCCAGGTGAATGATATGTTTACGTTTCATTTCACCATTGTGCAACGATTTTTCAGGCCAACTACGTCTGAAACGGGCAAAACAAAAGGCACCCAAGGTGCCTTTTGTATCGATTGGGGACTGGGCCCCGAAGCTTGCGATCAGCCGGTCAGTCGGCTTCGACGAAAGCCTCTTCGCGCTTGTTCTTGACCGAGGGCAGCAGCACGATGATCAGCAGCAGCAGGGCGGCGCCCAGCAGGCCGGCCGACAGCGGACGCGTGACGAACACGCTCCAGTCGCCGCGCGACAGCAGCAGGGCACGGCGCAGGTTTTCTTCCATCATGGGGCCCAGGATGAAGCCCAGCAGCAGGGGCGCGGGTTCGCAGCCCAGCTTGACGAAGAGGTAGCCGATCACACCGAAGATGCCGACCATCCAGATGTCGAAGGTGTTGTTGTTGGTCGAGTACACACCGATCGCGCAGAACAGCACGATGGCCGGGAACAGGTAGCGGTAAGGCACGGTCAGCAGCTTGATCCACATGCCGATCAGCGGCAGGTTCAGGATGATCAGCATCGCATTGCCGATCCACATCGAGGCGATCAGGCCCCAGAACAGTTCGGGGTTGCTGGTCATGACCTGCGGGCCGGGCTGGATGTTGTGGATCGTCATCGCGCCCACCATCAGGGCCATCACGGCGTTGGGCGGAATGCCCAGCGTCAGCAGCGGGATGAAGGAAGTCTGCGCGCCGGCGTTGTTGGCCGACTCGGGCGCGGCCACGCCGCGGATATTGCCCTGGCCGAAAGGCACTTCGCCCTTCTTCATCTTGATCTTCTTTTCCAGCGCGTAGGCCGCGAAGGCCGCCAGCAGGGCGCCGCCGCCGGGCAGGATGCCGAGCGCCGAACCCAGGGTGGTGCCGCGCAGCACGGCGGGCAGCATGTCCTTGAAATCCTGCTTGGTGGGGAAGAGGCCCGACACCTTGGCGGTGAACACTTCGCGTTCATGCTCGGGTTGCGCCAGGTTGCTGATGATTTCACCGTAGCCGAACACGCCCATGGCGATGGTCACAAAGCCGATGCCGTCGGTCAGTTCGGGAACGTCGAAGCTGAAACGCGCGACGCCGGAGTTCACGTCGGTGCCCACCAAGCCGAGCAACAGGCCCATCACGATCATCGCGATGGCCTTGAGCAGCGAGCCCGAAGCCAGCACCACGGCGCCGATCAGGCCCAGCACCATCAGCGCAAAGTATTCGGCGGGGCCGAACTTGAAGGCCAGCTCGGTCAGCGGCGGCGCGAAAGCCGCCAGGATCAGCGTGCCCACGCAGCCGGCGAAGAACGAGCCCAGGCCGGCCGCGGCCAGCGCGGGCCCGGCCCGCCCTTTTCGCGCCATCTGGTAGCCGTCGATACAGGTCACCACGGACGAGGACTCGCCCGGCAGGTTCACCAGGATGGCGGTGGTGGAGCCGCCGTACTGGGCGCCGTAATAAATACCGGCCAGCATGATCAGCGCCGAAACGGGCGGCAGGGCATAGGTGGCCGGCAGCAGCATGGCGATGGTGGCCACGGGGCCGATGCCGGGCAGCACGCCGATCAGGGTGCCCAGCAGGCAGCCGATAAAGGCATACACCAGGTTGATGGGCGTGAACGCCACGCCAAAACCCAGCGAGAGATTGGTAATCAGATCCATTTTTGATATCTCCTTAGCCGATGAAGAAAGGCCACACCGGGAACTGCAGCTTGAGCAGGACGACAAAGGCGAGGTAGCTGCCGATGGCCAACACGGTCGCAAGGATGAAGGTGTTTTTCACTTTCCAGCCGTCTTCGGCCATGCTGGAAATAAAGGTCAGCGCGTAGATGGCCACGATCATGCCCATGGGAGGCAGCTTGATGCTGGGCAGGCCGCCCAGCAGCACGCCGAAGATCAGGTTGGCCAGGATGATGAAGGCCAGCGGCTTCCAGGCCCACTTGCCGATCTTGTCGCCGCCCACGGCTTCGACCACCAGCGCCTTGAAGGTGATGGCCGCGCCCAGGATGGCCATCAGCACGCCCAGCATCAGCGGGAAGTAGCCGGGGCCCATGCGGGCGCCCTCGCCCACGTTGTAGGTCGTAGCCCCCCATGCGAACGCCACGCCGACGCCCATGAACATGAGGCCGGAGAAAAAGTCTTTTTGACTCTTGATATTCACGGCTGTCTCCTCAATACATACATAAAAGTAAAAGAAAGAATCGCTGGATTGTGCATTCAATCCCCCTGCCCCGACATGTGGCTTTCACTTACCTTTCGTTTATCTTTGGCTTACCCCTCCCTTACATGAAGGCCTGGCGCCGTGAAAAGCCGTGAAAACCCTCGGTATCGCCCTCTCCAACATTTGTTTACGGCCGAAACACGGGCCTTGTTAAGGCCGCAGGCGCGCCCTCAAGACAAGGGCGGCGTGGAGGCCAGGATTTCCTCGATGGTGGTCAGGCCCTCGGCCACTTTCAGCGCGCCGGCCAGCCGAAGCGGGCGCATACCTTCGCTGACCGCCTGGCGCCGCAGCGCGTCGATATTCGGCTCCTTGGACACCTTTTCCTTGAAGCCCTCGGTGACCGTGAGCAACTCATACAGTCCCATGCGCCCGCGGAAACCCGTCATGCGGCAGTCCACGCAGCCCACCGGTTTGTAGGGCCGGTAGCCGCCGCTGATCTGCCAGGGCTTGACCAGTTCCGCCAGGGTTTCGCGCGCGGCGTCCTCGTCGGGCTCGCGGCAGCTGGGGCACAGGGTGCGCACCAGCCGCTGGGCCAGCACGCCCAGCATGGTGGCGTTGATCAGGTAGGACGGCACGCCCAGCTCCATCATGCGCGAGACCGCCGAGGGCGCGTCGTTGGTGTGCAGCGTGCTGAAGACCAGGTGGCCCGTGAGCGCCGCCTGCACCGCCATCTCGGCGGTCTGCAGGTCGCGGATTTCGCCCACCATGATGATGTCCGGGTCCTGCCGCATCAGCGCGCGCAGGCCTTCGGGGAAATCAAAGTCCAGGTGCGCCTGCACCTGCGTCTGGTTGAAGGAGGCCTCAATCATTTCGATCGGGTCCTCGATCGTGCTGACGTTGACCTCCTCGGTGGCCAAGCGCTTGAGCGTGGAATACAAGGTGGTGGTCTTGCCGGATCCGGTCGGCCCGGTGACCAGGATGATGCCGTGGGGCCGCTTGACCAGGCCTTCCCAGCGGTCGGCGTCGTGCTGCGAAAAACCCAGCGCGTCCAGGTTCTTGACCGTGGTGTCCGGGTCGAAAATCCGCATCACCATTTTTTCGCCGAAGGCCGTGGGCAGCGTCGACAATCGCATTTCGATCTCGTCGCCGCGCGGGTTGCGCGTCTTGATGCGGCCGTCCTGCGGGCGGCGCTTTTCCACCACGTCCATGCGGCCCAGCAGCTTGATGCGCGCCGTCATCGCGTTGTGCACGCCCATGGGCAGCTGGTACACCGGGTGCAGCACACCGTCGATGCGGAAACGGATCACGCCCTGCTCGCGGCGCGGCTCCAGGTGGATGTCGCTGGCGCGCTGGTCGAAAGCGTATTGCCAGAGCCAGTCCACCACCTGCACCACGCCCTGGTCGTTGGCGTCCAGCTGCTTGTTGCTCTTGTTGAGCTCCACCAGCTGCTCAAAGCTCGCCGAGCCCGAGGCGCTGCCCGACTTGACCGCGGCCTTGACCGATTTAGCCAGGGCGAAAAACTCGGCCGTGAACTTGGTGATGTCCATCGGGCTGGCCACCACCAGGCGCACGCTGCGCTTGGCCTGGCGCTCGACTTCCTGCACCCAGTCGGTGATGAAGGGCTCGGAGGTGGCGATCACCACCTCGCTGGGTGTGACCTGCACCGGCAGCACCTTGTGGCGCTCGGCATACATGGCCGACATGGTGTCGGCCACCTTGCCCACGTCGACCTTGAGCGGGTCTATGCGCAGGTAGCCAAGGCCCGCCCGGCCCGCCAGCCACTGCGACATGGTTTCGATGTCCAGCGGCTTGCCGTCGGCGACGCGCGTCATGCCCACGTTGGCCAGCCGCATCAGCGGCGGCTGCGCGCTCTGTACCTGCGAGCAGCGCGCGATGGTGCGCTGCGCCTCGGTGGCGCTGATCACGCCATCCTCGCCCAGCCACTCCACCAGGACGCGCCAGTCCAGCGGGCCGGTATGGCCTTTTTTCGCATGCGCTTCACGATGGGGCTTGGGATGGGTCACGGCGCTCATGGGTGGCACTGTACCCCATCCATCAGGGCTTTTGCTACCCGCCTCAAGCCACCGGCTTGAACAGCCGCAGCCACTTTTTGGCCGGCAGGTCCCAGCGCGATTCGATCACGCCGGCCTGCAGCAGCAGCGCGGCACGCTCGGGCCGCGTGGGCTCCTGTTGGGCCAGCACCACGGTGTTGCCTTCGCGCGTCGGCGTGAAAGCCCACACCGCCTCGGGGCCGAAGGCTTCGGCGATCTTGCTCAGCGACTGCACATAGCTGGAATCGCGGCCGAACAGGTTCACCGTCATCACGCCGTTTTCAGCCAGCAGGCTGCGGCAGTCTTCATAAAACCCGGCGCTGTCCAGCACCGGCGCGGCCGCCTCATGGTCGTAGAGGTCCACATGCAGCAAATCCACCGTGCCCTGGTGCGCCGGTTTTTTGATCTCGGCCGCGGCATCGGCCTCGATCACATGCAGCCGCAGGTCGTCGCGCGGCAGCTTGAACCAGACCCGGCAGGCCGTGACCACCTGCGGGTTGATTTCAATCGCCGTGGTCTTCATGCGCAGTTTTTTGTAGCAGAACTTGGTCAGCGCGGCCGAGCCCAGGCCCAGTTGCATGGCGTGCTTTTTGGCGATGGACGCCGCGTCCATGAACAGCAGGCCCGCCATCATGCGCTGCACATACTCCAGCTCGATGTCATAGGGCGCGTCGCGCAGCATGGAGCCCTGCACCCATTCGGTGCCCAGGTGCAGAAAACGCACATCGCCGTAATCCGAGAAGTTGACCTCGGGCAATTCCATTGCCGCACTCTCTTTAGCCATTTCTTTGGCCGTTTCTTTTCTTTGCATCAAACCAGTCCGTGTTTTTCAAAAACTTCCCGCCAGGCCGCGAGTTTGCGCTCAAAACTCCAGGAGGCGTTCGCCGGGCTGGTCGAAGGCAATTTATAAACCGGCAAGCCCAGCGCCAGGGTGTGCTTGGAATGCTTGAAGCTTTCCCCGCCATTGTGGGCAATCGCTTCCAGCGCCGGGCACAGCCGGCGCAGGCCGGCCAGGTCGTTGACCTCGGCATTGCGGATCGCGCTGTCCAGGCTGCCTTCGCGCTCGCAGGCCGCGTACACATCCCACAGGCCCAGGCCCTTGGACAGCAGCCACTCGCTGCGTATCCAGTAGGCGTCGGGCCCCGTGTCCGCCGGGCCGGGCGGCCACAGCGCCTTGAGGATTTTCCAGAAATGGTTTTGCGGGTGGCCGTAATACTGCTGCGCCGCCAGCGAGGCCGCGCCCGGAAAGCTGCCCAGCACCAGCAGCCGCGTGCGGTCCGATACCAGCGGCGCCAGGCCGGTCAATGCTGTCGATACCGGAGTTGCCTTCATGCGAGCAGCGCCTTGAGGCCCGGCAAGGCCTGCAAGGCATTGGCCGTGGTGGCGGCCGCCAGTGCCTCCACGCTGATGCCGCGCAGTTCCGCCACCTGCTGCGCGATGCGCGGCAGTTCACCCGGCTCGTTGCGGCCCTGCGGCTTGCCGGCCTCGCGCTCGGCCGCCGTGGTGTACACCCAGTGCGGCGGGATGTCGGGCGAATCGGTCTCCATCACCAGCGAATCCAGCGGCAGCTCTGTCGCCAGGCGCCTCAACTGGCGCGCCGGCTCAAAGGTCACGGCGCCGCCGAAACCCAGCTTGAAGCCCAGCTTGAGGAACTCGCCGGCCTGCTGGTCGCTGCCGTTAAAAGCGTGGCCTATGCCCTGCCAGCCGCCCTCGGGCGCCAGCTCGCGCAAATGTTTGAGCAGCTTGTCGGCCGAGCGCCGCACATGCAGGATCACCGGCAGGCCGTGCTTGCGTGCCAGCTTGAGCTGCTCGCGGTAGAAAAACTCCTGGCGCTCGCGCATCGGGCTTTCCGTCAGCGCCGGCACAAAATAATCGAGGCCGATTTCCCCGACCGCCACCAGGCGCGGGTCGCCGCGCCTGAGGGCCAGTTCCGCGTCCAGTGCCTGCAGGTCCTCGTCGCGCGCCTGCGGCACGCACAGCGGGTGTATGCCCAGCGCATAGCTGTCGGCAAACCGGTGCGCCAGCAGCCGCACTGCCTCGAAGTTGAAGACCCCGACGGCCGGGATCACGCAGTGCGCCACCCCGTTCGCCGCGGCGCGCGCGCGCACCGCGTCCACATCGGCGGCCAGTTCCCCGGCGTCCAGGTGGCAATGCGTGTCTATCCAGAAAGTCATGCGCTAAAGGGGGGCAAAGGGGGTGCGATCAAGAGAGGGAAGCTACGGAAAAAAGAGCAAAGCCCCTGATGAAGATGTTGACACAGAAATGAAATCGGGACACCCTATGCTTTTTTTCAGGCGGAACAACCCTCTTTCGGCATTGTCTTCGCCCCGATTTCTTTCAGCTGATCTCCCTTTCGTCAACCCGTGCAACTCGACATAACAAAGGAAAGCCAAATGAAATTATCCCGCCTGATGAGCCAGATTTTCGGCGCCGGCCTGCTCGCCTCCAGCCTCAGCGGCGCCGCCTGGGCGCAAGACCAGAAGCTGCGCTTGATCACCTGGGCCGACTACGTGCCGGCCGACGTCGTGGCGCAGTTCAAGAAGGAAACCGGCATCGACGTCGAGCTGACCCTCTCGAACAACGAAGAGATGATCTCCAAGCTGCGCGCCACCGGCGGCGCCGGCTTCGACCTGGCCCAGCCCTCGCAGGACCGCATCACCGGCCCGCAGCAGGAGTTCGGCATCTACAAGCCCATGGACCTCAGCAAGATCAAGTCCGAGCTCTTCATCCCCTCCATGCTGGAGGCCACCAAAAAGAACACCACGCTGGACGGCAAGGTCTACGGCCTGCCGCACATCTGGGGCACCGACGGCCTGGTCGTCAACACCAAACTGGCCAAGATGACGGACTACCCCGACCTCTGCAAGGCCGACGTCAAGGGCAAGACCGCCGTGCGCCTCAAACGCCCCACCCTGCTGGCCTTCGCCTTCGCCTCCGGCAAGGACCCCTTCGCGCTCTACAAAGACCCCAAGGCCTACGGCGCGCTGATGGACGAGGTCGGCAAGACCATGGTCGCCTGCAAGAGCAACATCAAGTTCTACTGGGACAACAAGGATCAGCTGCTCAACGGCATGCGCGCCGGCGAGGTCGTGGGCGCCATGATGTGGGACACCGGCGGCTGGAAGCTCAATGCCGAGAAGCCCGAGATCCAGTACATCGCGCCCAAGTCCGGCGCGCTGGGCTGGATAGACACCTTCGCCATCCCCGCCAAGGGCCGCAACGATGCCGCCGCCTACGCCTGGATCAACTTCAACATGCGCCCTGAAATCGCCGCCAAGGTCGCGGGCTCGGCCGGCAACTTCACCGCCTCCAAGGGCGCCGACCAGCTGGCCGACCCCAAGCTCAAGGCCCAGTTCGCCGCCAGCTTCCCCGAAGCCGCGCTGAAAAACGTCAAGTGGTACCCGGCCGTGCCCGCCGGCATCGAAGACATCGAAGGCCGGGTCCTCGACCGCATTAAAGCTGCCCAGTAAACGGCAAGCGGCCCACCCCCGGTGCACGCAGACCTGCAAGCCGAGCACGTCGGTAAAACCTACGCCGGCCAGCCCGCCGTGAAGGATTTGTCCTTCACGGTGGAGCGCGGCAGCTTTTTCTCCATCCTCGGCCCCTCGGGCTGCGGCAAGACCACGCTGCTGCGCATGATCGCCGGCTTTCTGTCGCCCGACGCGGGCCAGATCCACATAGGCGGCAAGCCCATGAACGGCGTGCCGCCCAACCAGCGGCCGGTCAACATGGTGTTCCAGCACCTGGCGCTGTTTCCCATGATGTCGGTCGGCGAGAACGTCGGCTACGGCCTGGCGCGGCGCGGCCTGTCGCGCATCGATATCGCGGCCAAAGTGGGCGCCATGCTCGAACGCGTGAGCCTGCCCGGCATGCAGGACAAGCGCGTGGACCAGCTCTCCGGCGGGCAGCGCCAGCGCGTGGCCATCGCGCGCAGCCTGGTGCTGGAGCCCACGCTGCTGCTGCTCGACGAACCGCTGGGCGCGCTGGACCTGAAGCTGCGCGAGCACATGAAGGTCGAGCTCAAGCAGCTGCAGGCCGCCTTCGGCACCACCTTTGTCTACATCACGCACGACCAGTCCGAGGCCCTGGTGCTGTCCGACCACGTCGCGGTGATGAACGCCGGCAGCTTTGAGCAGCTGGGCACGCCGCAGCAGCTGTATTATCAGCCGCAAACCCCGTTTGTCGCGGGTTTTGTGGGTGCCAACAACAAGCTCGCGGGCAGCACCGGCGCCGCGGGCGCGGAGACCGGCAGCGTGGTCAAGCTCACCAGCGGCGAGGGCCTGGCCCTGCGCGCGCGCGCCGCCGGCCGGCTGCAGCCCAACCAGGCGGTGCAGGCCTTTGTGCGGCCCGAGGCCATCAGCCTGGCGCGCGACGCCACCGAGCTGCCGTCCAACCACACGGTCTACGCCGGCCAGGTGGAAAGCCTGCTGTTCGACGGCGCCAACTCGGCCGTGCTGCTGCGCGAAACCGCCAGCCGCACCGAGTTCCGCATCGCCCTGCCGCAGACCGGGCGCTTCGCCGACCTGCGCATAGGCGAGACCGTCGCCTTCAGCTTCGACCCCGAGCAGGCCGTCTGCTTCGGCAATACTTAAGGCCGCCATGCAAGCCGCGGCCGTCCTGCCCTCCGCGCCTGGTTCAGGCGGCCGGGCCCAGGCCAGGCTGGTGCTGTTCCTGCTGCTGGCGCCGGCCCTGGTCTGGCTGCTGGGCCTGATCGTGCTGCCACACATCGACCTGGCCGTGCTTTCGCTGCGCGTGCGCGTGGCCCCGCGCGAGTACGCGCCCAGCCTGGCTCAATACCGCACCTTTGTCGAGGAGCCGCTGTACTGGCACACCTTTGTGCGCACGGCGCTGATGTCCATCCTGGCCACGGGCATCACGCTGCTGCTGGCCTTCCCGATTGCCTGGACCATTGCCAAGCTGGTGCGCGGGCGCGCCAAGTCGCTGCTGCTGGTGATGTGTTTGATCCCCTTCTGGGTCAGCGAAACCGTGCGCACCCTGGGCTGGATGATTTTGCTGCGCGAATCCGGCGTGCTGCCGGCCGTGCTGGTGCAGCTGGGCATCACGGACGCGCCGGTGGAGCTGCTCTACCGCGACGCCACCATCCTGGTCGGCCTGGTCTACACCTCCATGCTCTTTATGGTGGTGCCGCTGATCAGCGCGCTCGAAAGCCTGGACGACTCGCTGGTGGAAGCCGCCTACGACCTGGGCGGCAACGGCCCGTCCATCCTGTGGCAAATCGTCATCCCGCATGCCGCGCCCGGCATACTGGCCGGCTGCATCGTGGTCTTTATGCTGACCCTGGGCAACTACCTCACGCCCACCCTGCTGGGCGGCAAAAACTCGCTGTGGTTCACCGAGCAGATCTACACCCAGTTCATCACGCGCTTTAACTGGGAACAGGGCGCAGCTTTTGGCTTTTTGCTGCTGGGGCTTTCGACCGCCATCGTCTGGCTCGGCCTTAAATTAACCGGCCAGAAGTTCGGCGAAGTCATGCGGCGTTCATGAGCATGGAGCACGCCGCATGATCGCCTCCCTGCCCCGCCCCACCTGGCTGCGCGCCGGCACGGTGGCTTATGCCCTGGCGTTTTTTGCGTTCTTGTTTTTGCCGCTGCTGGTGGTGGCAGTGTTCGCCTTTAACGACGCGCCCTACCCGGCACCGCCCTGGCGCGGCTTCACCCTGGACTGGTTTTTCGGCGGCAAGCCCGGCCGCACCGGCCTGTTTGCCGACGGCCCGCTGCTGGCCAGCCTCTGGACCAGCGTGGTGGTGGCCGCCTGGGTCACCGTGCTGGCGGTGCTGGTCGGCACCACCAATGCCTTTTTGATCGAACGCGCCCGCTTCCCGGGCAAGCAGGCTTTGTCCTTCCTGATGCTGGCGCCGCTGGTGATCCCGGGCGTGATTTTGGGCATCTCCATCCTGGCCTTTGCCAGCCGCCTGGCGCAGCTGGCCGACAGCTGGTGGGGCCTGGAACTGGACTTTTTGCGCCCCGGCCTGCCGCTGGTGGTGATAGGCCAGTTTTCCTACATCGTCTCCATCGCCACCTTGATCATCACCGCGCGCCTGAAACGTTTTGACATCACCCTGGAAGAAGCCGCCTACAACCTGGGCGCCTCGCGCGCCGCCGTCTTCACCACCATCACCCTGCCCTACCTGAAACCCGCGCTGGTCGGCGCTGCTGCGATCTCGTTTTTGATGTCGTTTGAGAACTTCAACACCACGCTGATGCTGGTCGGCTCCGACTCTCCCCTGACCGTCATGATGTACGGCCGCATGCGCGAAGGCGCCACGCCGGCGCTCAATGCGGTCAGCCTGTTCCTGATGCTGGCCTCGGCCGCGCTGGCGCTGACGCTGCTGCGCAAGCCCGCTGACGGCGCCGGGCGCTGATTCTGCACCCCAAAACGGGGATTTTTATCCGCAGATTTACGCAGATTTCCACAGATTGAAGAGAAGACATTGGCGCGGGGCCTTAGCCCATTGCATACACCGGCCAAGGACCTCTCATCACGATTGCCTTTAATCTGCGGAAATCTGCGTAATCTGCGGATGTAATCTCTTTACAAAGCCCTTTCTGCGGATAGCCAAATCCCGTGCATGGATGCACAAATCGTGATACGGTGCAGCTGTGAATACGGGGCGTTCGCTCCCGTACCAGCCCGGTTTTGACACTTTGAACCCCAGAGGTGAACGGATGCGCAGGCCAGCCCTTTACAGCAGTTCAAACCGCCCGGCGCAAGGCGCGGCTGAGGCCCAGGCGCAGCCGGCCGGCGAGGCCGCCGACGACCCCACCCTCTCCCCCGCCCCCCCTCCCCCCTCCCGCTTCCCCCGCGCCGCCCGCCTGGCCGGCTACCTGGCGCGCCACCAGCTCTACCTGCTGTGGTCCGTGGTCGGCCTGCTGGCCCTGCTGCTGGCGATCAGCTTTTCCTCGCCGCTGCGCCACCCGGCGCGCAAGCTGACCCAGGAAGACATCAACGCGGCCGTGCTCAAGACCCTGGAGACCACGGTGCTGCCCTCGCCCGGCACCAAAGCCTACGACACCATCATCCCCTCGGTGGTGCGCATCACCGGCCTGGGCAAGGACAAGGACGGCAAGGAAGATACCGAGCAGCGCAGCGTGGGCACCGGCGTGGTGATTGTCGACAAAGGCATCATCCTGACCAACCTGCACGTGGTGCAGAACGCCCAGATCATCAAGGTCACCTTTGCCGACGGTCTCGAGTCCACCGCCAGCATCACCGGCGTGCAGCCCGAGAACGACCTGGCCGTGCTGCAGGCGCACAAAATCCCCGACGACCTGATTGCCGCCACCATGCGCTCCACCGCCGACCTGGCGCCCGGCGACCAGGTCATGGCCGTGGGTTATCCCTTCGACATAGGCCCATCGGCTTCACAGGGCGTGATCTCCGGCCTCAAGCGCAACTTCCGCTCGCCCGAGGGCAAGCAGATGATGAGCAACCTGATCCAGTTCGACGCCGCGGCCAACCCCGGCAACTCCGGCGGCCCGCTGGTCACCATGGACGGCGAGGTGGTCGGCATCGTCACCGCCATCTTCAACCCCAACCAGCAGCGCACCTTTGTCGGCATAGGCTTTGCGGTGCCGATTGAAAACGCCGCCTCGGCCGCCGGCATGCCGCCCTTCTGACGACAGCTTCACCGACCTGACCTCACCCCTCCCAAGGACTGACGCATGGACCACACGACCCCAGAAAACGCCAACCACGACACCGCCCAGCTCATGGAGCAGATTCTTTACGAGGTCAAGCGTGTGGTCGTCGGGCAGGACCGCTTTCTCGAGCGCGTCATGGTCGCCATCCTGGCCCAGGGCCATTTGCTGGTCGAGGGTGTGCCGGGCCTGGCCAAGACCCTGACCATCAAGACCCTGGCCAATACCGTGCGGGGCCAGTTCAAGCGCATCCAGTTCACGCCCGACCTGGTGCCGGCCGACCTGGTGGGCACCCGCATCTACAACCAGAAAACCGGCGAGTTCAGCACCTCGCTGGGCCCGGTCTTCACCAACCTGCTGCTGGCCGACGAAATCAACCGCGCGCCCGCCAAGGTGCAAAGCGCGCTGCTCGAAGTCATGCAGGAGCGCCAGGTCACGATTGCCGGCACCACCCACAAGGTGCCCGAGCCCTTCCTGGTCATGGCCACGCAAAACCCCATCGAAACCGAAGGCACCTACCCGCTGCCCGAGGCGCAGGTGGACCGCTTCATGATGAAGGTGCTGGTCGACTACCCCACCGACGAGGAAGAGTTTGTCATCGTCCAGCGCGTCACCGGCCCGGCCGTGGCCGTGAGCGCCGTCGCCACCACCGAGCAGCTCGCCGCCCTGCAGGCCGAATGCCGGCGCATCTACGTCGACCCTTCGCTGGTGCAGTACGCGGTGCGCCTGGTCTCGGCCACACGCACGCCCGTCAAGCATGGACTCAAGGACCTGCAGCGCTTTATCACCTTCGGCGCCAGCCCGCGCGCCACCATCAATTTGACCGAAGGCGCGCGCGCCCTGGCCCTGCTGCGCGGCCGCAGCTATGCCCTGCCCGAAGACATGACGGACCTCGTGCCCGATGTGTTCAGGCACCGGCTGGTGCTGTCGTACGAGGCCTTGTCGGAAGGACTCTCGGCAGATGGGCTGATCGCAAAAATCATGGCCAAGATCCCGCCCCCAGCCAAACCACTAGAGCATGAAAAACTCGCCGCCTAGAAATGTGAGCCCCCACGCTCCGCCGCTTCGCGGGTCGCTGCCCCCCGAGGGGGCCGCTGCGCCTGCGGCCCGGCAAAGCCGGTTCCGCGGCCCCGACTTGGATGAAGCGCCCCTGCCATGAAAACCTCGCCGCCTGAATCCACAACCAAGCTCGCTTCGTCAGGAGCAGGCGCGGAGCAACTGCTGCGCCGGCTCGAGTGGACGGTGCTGCGCCGCCTCGACGGCCTGCTGCAGGGTGACTACCGCACCCTGCTGCGCGGCACCGGCATGGATTTAGCCGACCTGCGCGAATACCAGCACCATGACGACGTGCGCCACATCGACTGGAATGTCACGGCGCGCCTCGAGCAACCCCATGTGCGCGTCTTCACCGAAGACCGCGAAATGAGCGCCTGGTTTTTGCTGGACTTGAGCCCCTCCATGGACTTCGGCTCCAGCGAGCAGCGCAAGCGCAATGTGTCTGCCGAATTTGTCGCCGTGCTGGCCCGCATGCTGACCCGCCACGGCAACCGCGTGGGCGCCATGCTCTACGGCTCCGGCGTCGACGCCGTGATTCCCGCGCGCGGCGGCCGCCACCATGTGCTGCATTTGCTGCACACCCTGCAGGCCCGCCCTGAAATCACCGAGCTGCGCACCACCCGCCTGCACGAGCTGCTCGAATCCGCCGCCAACCTGCTGCGCCGGCGCTCCACCGTCTTCGTCGTGTCCGACTTCATCAGCGAACCCGGCTGGGAAAAACCTTTGGGCCAGCTGGCCCGCCGCCACGAAGTCGTGGCCGTGCGCCTGCTGGACCCGCTGGAGCTGGACCTGCCCGACCTGGGCCTGATCCCGATACGCGACGCCGAAACCGGCGAACAATTGCTGGTCGACACCCATGACGCGGGTTTCCGAAAACGCTTTGCCCGCATCGCGGCCCAGCGCGAGGCCGAATTAAGGCAAGCCCTGGCGCGCGCCGGCGTCGACGCGCTGGAGCTGTCCACCGACGACAACCTGGTCGACGCCATCATGCGCTTCACCGAACTGCGCAAGCGCCGCAGCCGCACCACCGGCGCGGGGGGCAATGCATTGCCCGCCCACCTCAAGCGCGCTGCCTGAAGCCGACCCAAGGACCTCCCATCATGAACTTCAGCGGGTTCACCTCCTTTTTTACCAAACTGCCTTTGCCGACCTTTTTGTGGCCGGAATTTCTGTGGCTGCTGCTTGTCATTCCGCTGCTGGTGCTGGTCTACATCTGGCTGCTGCGCCGCAAGAAAAAAATGGCATTGCGGTATGCCAGCCTCTCCATCGTGCGCGAAGCCATGGGCCGCGGCCAGGGCTTCAGGCGCCATGTGCCGCCGCTGCTGTTTTTGCTCTCCATCGCCGCCATGCTGGTCGCGGCATCGCGCCCCTTTGCCGTCATCAGCCTGCCCTCACAGCGCGAAACCATCATCCTGGCCATGGACGTCTCGGGCAGCATGCGCGCCGCCGACGTGCAACCGAATCGCCTGGTCGCCGCGCAAAACGCCGCCAAGGCTTTTCTCGCCGATCTGCCGCGCAATGTGCGCGTGGGCATAGTCGCGTTTGCCGGCACGGCCTCCGTCGTGCAGCAACCCACACTGAGCCGCGAAGACCTGGTCGTCGCGATCGACAAGTTCCAGCTGCAGCGCGGCACCGCGATCGGCAACGGCATCGTCGTCTCGCTGGCCGAACTGTTCCCCGATGCCGGCATTGATTTAGCGTCCATGCAATACGGCCGCGAAAAGCCGCGCGGCACCTCCATAGACCAGGCCCTGAACCCCGACAAAAACGCCGCCGCCAAAAAAGAATTTGTCCCCGTCGCCCCCGGCTCCTACACCTCGGGCGCCATCATCCTCTTGACCGACGGCCAGCGCACCACAGGCGTGGATTCACTCGATGCCGCCAAAGCCGCCGCCGACCGCGGCGTGCGTGTGTACACCGTGGGTGTGGGCACGGTGGATGGCGAAACCATTGGTTTTGAAGGCTGGTCCATGCGCGTCAAGCTCGATGAGGAAACGCTCAAAGGCATCGCCCGCACCACGCAGGCCGAGTACTTTTATGCCGGCACGGCGGCGGACTTGAAGAAGGTCTATGAGACCCTGAGTTCGCGCCTTGCGATTGAGAAAAAAGAGACTGAGGTTTCCGGGCTGCTGGCCTTGCTGGCGGCTGCGTTGGCGCTGGTGTCGGCTAGTTTGTCGCTGCTTTGGTTTAACCGGATTCTTTAACAAAGGGGTGGGCCTGTTCTGTTCAGCCAGCTAGCATACGAATCCGCCCACCGCAATGCGACGAAGCAGCACGACGACTCGAACCCATTCCTGCGGGTCTACCTCCGAAAGTCTTAGTCATTGATGGCAGATCTGACGCTAGCAAATTCTCGATTGCCAATTTCCCGCCTGGCACTTCAATTTAACGCTGCTGGATCTCGCCAACAACGAAGCCGGATGGCACATGTCGCTCCGAAAGCTGACAAAACTGGTAGAGGGCTGAGGCCTTGGAGTCAATCAACAAAGACAGTGAATCTGAAGAAGGGCTCATTCGCAGTGTGCTGCGTAGCCGCATAACGTGGATCTTCGTTGTTTTCGGCCTTGGCCATCTGATGCGGGAGGTCTACCTGCGCTACACGGGTGAGCCGTTATCGAAGGACGTGATCTATGGCTATCTGTTCGTCGAGCACCATGCGATCTCGATGCCTGTCATCGTTGTGGCCATGGTCACCGCGCTGCTTGTTGACCACATTCGGGCCAGGCGCAATCCAGCGCTCAAATTGAGACTCTTCTGGAAAGTCGTGGCGCTTTTTGCCATCGCACTGGGAGGGTACATTTCCATCAATGGCATCGGAGCGTTCGCGCGGCCCGCTTAGCAACCCGTTTGATCCCGACTTTTCTCCCCAGATAGATCCCATGCCAATCTCCGGTAGCGACTACATGAAACAGCGAGCGATCAGCTTCCAGCAGCTTCGTGCACGACTGCTCGCTCGTTACTTCATCCCCGGCATGGCTTTCCTGCTTGCATTCATTGTGGCTTTGGTGATGGATGCACCCCTCTGGCTGCAACTTTCAATCTTCGGTGCGGCCTTTGTGCTTCTGTTCATCGGCCAAGCAAAGTACAGGTGTCCCGTGTGTGATCGAATCCCCACTGAAGGTGACGGCCTGGACTTCAACCCCAAGTCTTGCGGCCATTGCGGGACTGTCCTGCTCTGGCGCGATGCGGCTTGAGCATGAAGAACCGCCTTTCCTTCTGGATTTACCTGGCGGGGCTATTACCGCTGGCCATCTGGGCGCCGTCGGCGCGTGTGGGGCTGGGCGATTGGCAAGCGTTCGCTGCGGTCGTCGCGTACTTATTGGTGTTGCGGCTTGTCGGCGCGTTGGCCGTCCGGTGGCTGGAATTACGCAAGTACAAGACGATCGAACAGCACAATCGCCGTGTCGAGAGCCGAAGAACAAAGAAACGGTGAGAAGAATGGCATGCCATCTCGAAATGAGTTCCCCATGAGCATCCTGCTGCGGATCACAAGGCTGGCCCTGCTGTGGGCAATCATCCTCACCTCAACCCTTGCATCAGCGGACTCCTGGCGCTATCCCGCCACCATCAGCAGCAAGACGGACACCTATGGCGATGTTTCCATTCGACGCATCATTGACGCGAGAAAGGACCAGCAGTATCCCGACTTTGTCGTCGAGGTTTCACGGGGAAAGAATTTGTTGGCGCGATTTCCGGGCGTCTATTTTGAGCAGATCTTTCCAGCGCCCGACGGATCTTTCTTCGTTGCACTGTCAAACAACGGGCTCCCCGGAACGGCGGTGCTTATTTTTGACCGCGAAGGAAATCTTCGCCTGGAAGCAAAACACGATGTGGCCTTCTTCGACTACTGCGGCTACTCAGTCACACGGCAGAGGCTGTGGTTCGACGCTGACACGCCCGCCGTCAAGTTCGTGAAGCATAAAGACGTCGATTCCTACCAGGTCAGATTGAGGAACTGCCACGGCAAGGAGGTTGACCTGTTGGCAACCGTGCAGGAAGCCTACAAAAGAACGGCCGAACGGAGAGCCGCGGGTATTCGCTGACCGCGGATGCACAAGCGGTGCTAACGGCCCACGCCTCAACATGACAGCAATCACTCACAAAGGAATCCATGAACCAGGACGATAAGCCTGTAGAGGATAGCTTCGGGAGCGTTCTGCGCAGCGGTCTGACGTGGTTCTTTCTCGTTTCCAGCCTCGGCCTTATGGCGTGGGAGATCTACCTGCGCTACACCGAAGGGGGCTCTTCGCTGTATCCGGTCTATGGGTATTTTTTTGTCGAACATCGTGCGATCTCGATGCCAGTCATCGTCGTGGCCATGATCACCGCGCTGCTTGTCGACCATATTCGAGGAAAACGCGATCCGGGGCGAAAATTGAGCCTCCTCTCGAAGGTTGTCGCGCTTTTTGCCATCGCACTGGCTGGGTACATTTCCATCCATGGCATCTGACGGGTCACGCGGCCCTGTCGGCAACCTATTGACCGGCGTGCCTGGATGCCGCGCTTTTTTTGGTGAAGGCTCGGCATGGGTGGTTGAGTCAAATGGCTAAGCGCGACAGTTGAGGATTGATCCCACGATGGTCAGCGATCTCGTGGGAGCGCCCCATTGTCCACCTCAGCCTCAACCACAAAAGCCTGCAACCCAGCCATCCTCCCCTCCCGAAACCGCCAGACATCGCAGTAGGCATGACGCGAGGCCTTACCCGCCTCGTCCTTCAAGCTGATCTCACCCAGCGCCGCAACAAAGTCGCCCTCGGCGACCAAACGGTGGACCTCAAACTTCGGTGGCTCCTGGTAGGCGGTGGCCATCCACCGGCGAACAGCCTCCTTGCCTTTGAGCGTCCTGTCACCGACAAAAGTCCATTCCGTGTCTTCGGTGCAGAAGGCCAGGAATCCTTCGTAGTCACCTTTCGCAATGGCCGCATTGGCTTTCTGCAGAATCTCTTTATGGCTTTCAGGCATGGCGAAGTCCTCTGTTGAGTGAGATGCCCCCAGTCTGCCCACGCGCAAACAGCAATGTTTGTCGGCCACGGGTCGCGCAGCATGTAGGCAGCGCGCCACCCGGTCAGCCAAGTCCTACACCCAAAGCTGAAACCCAGAGCTGACGCCTGGTCCCCACAAGCCTAGCCTGAGAGACATCAGCCAGCCGGCCGCACCATGCCAGGTGCCGCCGGCCCAGGAGGACTTGCCATGAAACTCATGCCGCAACTGGCCTTTAACGGCAACTGCCGCCAGGCCTTTGAGCATTACGAAAAACTGCTCAGGGGCAAAATCACCCTCATGAATGCCCCGGGGCGAGACCCAGGACGTTCCGCTGCCGCCGGGCTCCAAACCTTCGGCGCCTGAGCACATCCGTTTTGCGCAGCTGGAGGTCGGCGACTGGGCTTTGCTGGGCAACGATGTGCCACCCGACGAATTCAAGCCCATGCGCGGCTTTAACATCGCCCTGCATTGCCGCAGTGTGGCCGAGGCCACGCGCATCTTTGATGGGCTGGCCGAAGGCGGCGAGGTCAAGGCGCCGCTCACGCGGGTGGCCTGGGCCGCACGCTTTGGCCAGCTGGTGGACCGCTTTGGCGTGCCCTGGCTGGTTCTGGCTGTGGCTGATTAGCCAAGGACGCCGTCCGCCTGGCGGCAGCCCCAAAACCACCCCGTTGCGCGCTTTCGCCAAAACATGTATGATGCACATCATGCGAAACGCAAAACACCCCAAAATCAATGCCAGGACCGCCGCCAAGGAGGCCTCACACGAACGCATCGTCTCCGTGGCCGCGCGGGCGATACGCCGCAGCGGTTATGGCGGCACGGGTGTCGCCGACATCATGAAAGAGGCCGGCCTGACCCATGGCGGGTTTTATGCGCACTTCGCCTCGCGCGAGGCCATGCTGGCCGAAGCCGCGACGCGGGCCTGTGCCGAGTCTGCCGCCCTGGTGGCGGGTGTGGTGGCCGCCACGCCGCCCGATGAGGCCTTGGCGACCATGGTGAGTGCTTACCTTTCGCCCGAACATGTGGCCCAGGTGGAAATGGGCTGCCCGCTGGCCGCTTTGGGCTCCGAGACGCCGCGCCAAGCGCCCGAGGTGCGCCGCGCCACCACGCGCCACATCAAGGAAATGATTGACCTGGTCGCGCGCCAGTCGCCCGATTGGGGCCAACCCGGTGCCCATGAGCGCGCACTGGTGACCGTGTCCACCATGGTCGGCACCCTTCTGCTGGCGCGCGTGGTCGACGAACCCGCTCTGGCGGGCAGCCTGTGCGAGGCTGCGATCAAGCAGCTGACGCCCGCCCCTGTTTGATTCCCCCTGAAGTACGCCCGCTTTTTCTCTTCGCCCTTACATATGACAATCATCATGCCAAACACAGTTCACACCGAAAGAGGAACACACACCATGAACACCCCCAACAAGATTGCCCTCGTCACTGGCGCCTCCTCGGGCATAGGCGAAGCGACCGCGCTGCGGCTGGTGAAAGCCGGCTACAAGGTCTACGGCACCAGCCGGCGCGGCGCGCAGGCCGGCCAGGCCAAACCGTTTGAGATGCTGGCCCTGGACGTGACCCAGGATGAATCGGCTGAGGCCGCGGTGCGGACGCTGATCGCGCGCGAAGGCCGCATAGACCTGCTGGTCAACAACGCGGGTTTTGGCGTCGCGCCGGCCGGCGCGGAAGAAAGCTCCATCGCGCAGGCCCAGGCGATTTTTGACACCAATTTTTTCGGGCTGGTGCGCATGACCCGGGCCGTGCTGCCGCATATGCGGCGCCAGGGCAGCGGGCGCATCCTCAACATGAGCGCGGTGTTCGGCTTTTTGCCCATGCCCTATATGGCGCTCTACGCCGCGACCAAGCACGCGGTGGAAGGTTATTCCGAGTCACTGGACCATGAGCTGCGCACACGCGGCATACGTGTGTCGGTCATAGAGCCGGCGAACACCAATACGCAGTTCGACGCCAACCTGCTGGAGCCCGATGAAAAGCTCGAGGCCTACCGCGAGGCCCGCGCGGCCGTGACGCAAAAAATGAACGAACTCGTTGAACAGGGCGACAGCCCGGCGGTGGTGGCCGATACCGTCTTAAAAGCCGCCCTTGCGCTGAACCCCAAGCTGCGCTACACGGCAGGCGCCCGCGCGGGCGGCCTGCAATGGCTGCGCCGCTTCGCGCCGGCCGCTCTGGTCGATGCCGGGATCCGCAAGAACCTGCAGCTGGACGCCGCAGTGGCGCCGCCACCGCGCGCGCCGGCCCTTGGCAAATAAGCCCTTCAAGGAAAAAACATGAAAGCCTTTGTCCTGGACCGATACGGCAAGCAAGCCGCGCTGCGACTGGCGGAACTGCCTGAGCCGGAACTGCGCGAGGACGAAGTCCTGGTGCAAGTCCATGCCGCGGGCGTGAACCTGCTGGATTCCAAACTCCGTAACGGCGAGTTCAAGCTCATCCTGCCCTATCGCCTGCCGCTGGTGCTGGGCCACGACGTGGCGGGTGTGGTCACCAAGGTTGGTTCGCGCGTGCGGCAGTTCAGGGTTGGCGATGAGGTCTATGCGCGGCCCGATGATTTCCGCATCGGTACGTTTGCGGAATTTGTCCCTGTGAAGGAAGCCTCGCTGGCGCACAAGCCCGCCAGCCTCACGATGGAGGAAGCCGCCTCGATTCCACTGGTGGCCTTGACGGCCTGGCAGGCGCTGGTCGAAAAAGCCGGCCTGAAGAAAGGACAGAAGGTGTTTATCCAGGCCGGCTCGGGCGGCGTGGGCACCTTTGCGATCCAGCTGGCCAAGCACCTGGGTGCGATTGTTGCCACAACCACCAGCGCGGCCAATGCCCAGTTGGTAAAGCGCCTGGGCGCCGACGTGGTCATCGACTACCGGACGCAGGACTTTGAAGATGTGCTGCAGGGCTACGACGTGGTGCTCAACAGCCAGGACGGCGAGACGCTGGCCAAGTCGCTGCGTGTGCTCAAGCCCGGCGGCAAGCTGGTGTCCATCTCGGGGCCGCCAGATCCGGACTTCGGCCAAGAGATCAAGGCCCCAGCGTTTGTGAGGCTGGTGATGCGGCTGCTGAGCGCCGGCATACGGCGCAAGGCCAAGGGCCGCGGTGTGAGCTATTCCTTCCTCTTTATGCGGGCCAACGGCAGCCAACTGCGCGAGATTACCGGCCTGATCGACGCCGGCGTGATACGCCCCGTGGTGGACCGTGTCTTCCCGTTTGAAGCCACCAACGAGGCCATGGCCTATGTGGAAACCGGCCGCGCCAAAGGCAAGGTGGTCATCAAGCTTCGCTGAGTTTTTGTGCGTGCCGGTTCGGGTGGAAGCCGGCAACCGGATTGTGTGTTCCCCACTTTTTTAATTTTTCTGGAGAAGTTTATGAAGATCAAAGATTCCGTCGTCCTCGTTACCGGTGCCAACCGCGGCATAGGCCTGGCTTTTGCGCGCGAGCTGCTGGCCCGCGGCGCGCGCAAGGTGTATGCGGCCGCCCGCGACCCGGCCACCATCACCCTGCCCGGCGTACAGGCCCTGAAGCTCGATGTGACCAAACCCGAAGAAGTGGCGGCCGCCGCGGCGCTGGCCTCGGATGTCACGCTGGTGATCAACAACGCGGGCGTGGGCAAGCCGGGCGGCTTCCTCGCGGCCGACAGCGAGGAGACCTCCCACCGCATGCTGGAGACCAACTTCTTTGGCGTGCTGCGCATGAGCAAGGCTTTTGCGCCCGTGCTCAAGGCCAATGGCGGCGGCGGTTTGCTCAATGTGCTGTCGATTGTTTCGTGGGTCAACGGCGGTGAACTCGCGGCCTATGCGGCCAGCAAGTCCGCAGCCTGGTCGCTGACCAATTCGCTGCGCCATGAACTCGCCGCGCAAAAGACCCAGGTGCTGGGCCTGCACATGGGTTATGTGGATACCGATTTGATTCGTGATTTCGACGTGCCCAAGAGCAGCCCCGAAGACATCGTCAAACGCGCGCTGGATGGCCTGGAGGCCGGCGCCGATGAAGTGCTGGGCGATGAGATGACCCAGCAGGTCAAGCGCGGCCTGACGGCGCCCCGGCCCAGCTACCTGCCGCAGCTAGGCTAAAGTGAAACGGGGCTGGACCGGCCAGCCCCCACTTCCCGGCCACAGCTTAGCGTTTGGGTTTGGTGACCTCGTGGCCGATCACACCGCCGACGGCGGCACCGCCCACGGTGCCCAAGGCACTGCCGCCGGTCAACGCCGAGCCGGCCACACCGCCGACACCGGCGCCGATCAGGGTGTTGCGGTCCTGGGTCGACATACCGCTGCAGCCCGTCAGGGCGGCCAGTGAAATCGCAGCCGCGCAAATTGCGCTGTGTTTGATGCTGATCATTTTTATCTCCTTGAAGTGGATGAAAATTTGAAGAGCGATAAATGCCGCTTGACTGGTCACGCCATCAATCCGCCTTCACCTGAATGAACGATTCATCGTTCGTGCCTGCAAACAAGCCAGGGCGATGAACTTTTCATTGCTGGTTTATTCATGCTAGGACGCTGGCTTTTCAGGGGTGTAGGACGAAATGCCGTATCGCTGAGGACCGAGTCCGATCCGCCTGGGGGATTTCGCGCACAAGCAGCGTCATGTTTTGCATCCGCGTCATCCGCGGATGCATTCATGTCCACAGCTGTCGCAGATGGACACAGATAAAGACACTCATTGCAAAGTCGTGCGCCGCATCCCTAGCGCCGCCCCGGCATCAAGGCAAGCCGCTTTCTTGATGGCTTATGCAGTGTTGGAAATTGCCGACTGGGCTGAATTTCAGCTTTATCAATCGTGGGGCCCTGTGCGATGATCCGCGCGCACAAATCTTGAATCATATGTAGCGTAATGCCCAGGCCATCGAGGGAAAAAACATGAAACTTTGGGTTCTTTGCGTTTTGGCCGGGTTCAGCGCCGGCAGCACATCGGCACAAACTGTTCTCAGTGAACGGGAAATTACCCAGAGCGTTGTCAAGGTAGCCACGGCCTACGCTGATGCCGTTTCATGCGAGCATTCGAAGATAAGCGCAAAAAACATTGCCACCCTGCGCCCCTACAAGGCGGCACTACGCGGAGATGCCAGATATGCGGTTGTCTGGTCGGGAGACATCGGGTGCGATGGTGGTACAGGAACGGTGAATCCCGCCATTTCCATGGTGGTCACGGGTGCGGGATACAGTTTTGTCGTTGACCCTCTCCGATCATCGCCGTCCATTAAACACGAGATTCCAGTTCGATATGTCGAACGTCTCGTGGGAAAAACGGCAGACACGTTGACGCTTGAAGGCAAGGCGTATGGACCCAATGATGCCAACTGCTGCCCCTCCGTCAATGTCAGGGCAACCTTGAAAGTGGACGCCAAAGGCAACTGGAAATTGATTGATCGACAAACCATTCCGGCAACAAAATGAGCTTGTCGGTTTTCCGCTCCGTCCCCATGCACATCGCACTCGAATCACCAGACCAGCCTGAAGTCATCCAGCTGATTGCCGAGCTGGACGCCTACCAGGACACGCTGTACCCGCCCGAGAGCCGGCACTCGCTGGACCTCGCCTCGCTGAAACAGCCCCATGTGGTGTTCGCCGTCGCCCGAAATGCCGATGGCCAGGCCATTGGCTGCGGCGCCGTCGTCATCAATGCAGAGTATGGCGAGCTCAAGCGCATGTATGTAGACCCGCAAAGCCGGGGCGCCGGCGCCGCCCGGAAAATTTTGGCCCTGCTGGAATCCACGGCAAAGTCGCGCGGCTGCAAACTGGTCAAACTCGAAACCGGCCCCCGCCAGCCCGAAGCGCTGCGCCTGTACGCCAGCTGCGGCTATGAGCGCCGGGGGCCTTTTGGGGACTATACGGACGACCCGCTCAGTGTGTTTATGCAGAAGTCCATCGAGGGCCGAGCCCGTGGCTAAGTTCCGCGCATTGTGGGCCGACCCCCTGTCGGATGCGCGCAAGCGCAAGGACCAGCTCTTGCAAGAACTGGCCCTGGTGGATGCCGCAAGCCAGCCGGATGTGCATGCGCAGCTCAGCAGCCAGATCAGGTTGGAGGAAGATTTCATTGCATCCTTCACCGGCTTCAAGAAAGAAGCCGCCGCAAAAAGACGAAACCCGATGTCCTTGAGCGCCAAGGGTATTCTCCAACTCCTGGGCCTGGCGGTGCTCTGCTTTGTGTTGGTCGGGATATGGCGGCGGTATTTGGGGTAAGCAGCAGACGATGATGCGATCCCATTTCCGAAACCGAATCATGGCGCGGGATGACGATGTACATTACCTCAAATCCGGATCGCCCAGTGGCGCTCCCTATTTTCAATAAAGACGTGTATGCGAACCGAAGTCATCCGGATCCTAGCCTGTTTCAGTCTCGCGCTTTCCGCCACGGCTGGAGCGCAAGGCCTTCCAGCGCCGTTCACCGGATCATGGTTCATCGACCTCAGGACACCAGCTGAAAGAAAAGAGAAGGTCGAGTGCGGCACGGCGGTTTTTAAACTGTCGCAAACAGGCGTCAAAGTCGTTGGCGATCACTCCATGGCAACGCCTCGATGCGGGCGCATGAATGAGGGAGGCGAAGGTACCGTTAAAGGCCTTGTGGTTGGCGGTACCGCCGTACTCACAGTGACAAGCGCAAGAAATGGCCAGATCGTTCTCGGATCGGCGAAGGTCCGCGGCGATTCATTGCATTGGCAAGTGAGTGAAGAAATCAAGGCGGGTGAGCCGGAGGGGGACTCCGGTTTGATTCTTCAGAGCGGGATTCTGCATAGAGAACGCTTGTAACACCCACCGCAAATTAACGGGTCAACTACAAACAGCGGTGCGTAGCGAATCGCTCGCGTAGCGTGCCAATTTCACTAAAGACTTATGGGCCCCCACCGCGTCAACATCATCAACACACTGCAGCTGATAGCGTCTGCGACGGACCAGCTTGCGTACCAACAGCTGGTGCCGGGCGTCAACGTGGCGACGGAGCTGGTGAATCAATGGTTTGACGACTTTTACCATCCGGGTGATGCCAGGTTTGATGCCGAGTTTTCACCAGGCGAGCTTGAGGCCCTGGCTGAATTCAACGAACTCTACGATGTGCGGGTTTCGCAGCTTCCAGACTGGCTTTCCGAGATGCTTGAGTCGCCTGTCTGGCTCGAGGTCATGACCGCGGCGCACAAATTGCTGGAAGCCAACGACTGGCTCGATGTAGAAGCAAGGTATGAAGATTAGGCGATGGCTCACCTAGAATCTTTTCCAGGGTTTATCGTCGCACCTGCTTAGCCAACAGAAGCCGAAAAGAGGAGAAGAACAAAATGGACAACAACCAGACAGCGCTGCTATCGGAGATCCGTGACCTGCTCAAAGAGCAGAACGCACTCATCGCGGACATCAAGGCCATGAATGTGGAAGCTGCGGGCCGATCCCTGCTGGCCATGGACCAGGCTGGCGAATGGCAAGCATCGAACGCCGACGCCTTGCAGCGTGCGCGCAGCGACAACCGGAAAACCTATATCGTCTTCGTGTTGTTCCTGGTTTTGATGGCGGGCCTGGCCTTCTACCACTACGGCTCCGTGAGCAGAATGCTTGGCGCATAAGCCGCACCCAAAAGGCCTCCACACATGACACGCATCATTCCCCCGCTGGTCCTCGAGATGGTCGAGGAAGCCTCCGACTCAGCCGGCTCCGACGTTTCCCCCTTCTGGCAATCCGACAGCGAGGGCACGCCGGAAGAAGGCATGTACCAGTTGGCGTCTGAACTGGACGTCGAAAATGCCGAACAGCTTCTCAGCCAGCTCCCGCCCGGCTACCGGATGGTGTACTCGATCTTTCTCTGGGAAGCTAGCCGCGCCGGTGAGGGATTCACGACAGGGATCGACAACTCGGGGCCGGCACTGGTGCAGGCCGCGGCAAAGGCCTATGCTGAAGCCGGCATGGCGGAGGAAGCCACAGCGCTTGAGCGCATGCTGGCGCAGTATGTCCAGACACCGCAGGACTACCAGCTGATCGAAGCCGCGTACGAGGCTGTGGACAACCCTTACAAGGATGACTGGGAGCGTATTCCTCCGCTGGTCAGGCATCTTTGCGAGAACGCGGACCGGTATTTTTATGTTGAGGCTTGAGCGTTGGCGCGAGTCACGAACAGTCCCCTCCTACAAGCCCCTCCATTGAACGAACCTTTCGAAAACTCGCACACCCCCGGCATCAAACCTTATGGCACGTTCACGCAACGACTACGTCAAAAAGCGGGCCATCCGCTTTCAGAAATTGCGTGCCAGGCTGCTTGCCTGCTACCTTGTGCCCGGCATGGCTGCCTTGCTTGCGGCAATTGTTTCCGTTGTGATGGCCGCCTCTGCATGGCTGCAGCTTGCGATATTCGGTATTGCCTTCACGCTTTTAGCCATTGGTGAAACAAAGTACCGATGCCCCGTCTGCAACCGCACTCCGCCTGGAAATTTCAATCCGAAGTCTTGTGGCTATTGCAAAACCGTCCTGCGGTGGCGGAGATGATAGTGAGTGGTACAGGTCCCTCACGGCCCCTGCTGTGTCAGCCTCGTCCTACATCCAAAGATGACATCCATGGATGTCTTTTGACATAGCGGCGAATATGCTGGCGCATGGCTCCCAAAGACAAGCGTGAAAAAGGCATCACCGCGCTCGACCAGATTCGGGCGTCACTGAGGCAGTTTTTGCGAGTCAGGGACTTGCAGGAAAAGCTAACCCCCCACGGCACGGAACAACCCGGCCGGCCACTCGCGAATGACGAGCTCAAGCACTGGCGGGATTCACTCGGCGAGGACGTGCGCACACGGTCGCGGGCCAAGCCGCGTGGCGGCAAAAAAGACTAAGCCTGGCCGGGGCTCAAGCCCACTCCGACAAGCGCCCCGACACCAACCTGAAGCGCCGCCCGCAACGCGAGGCCAGCGTTTCATCGTGCGTGACCAGCACAAAGGCCGTGCCGAAGTCGCGCGCAAGCTTCAGCATCAGTTCAAACACACCGTCGGCCGTGCTGCGGTCCAGGTTGCCGGTGGGCTCGTCGGCGAGCACGCAAGCCGGCTGGGTGACCAGGGCGCGCGCAATCGCCACGCGCTGGCGTTCGCCGCCCGAGAGTTCGGCGGGCCTGTGGTGGATTCGGTCCTTGAGGCCGACGGCCGCCAGCATCTCGGTGGCGGTGCGTGAGGACTCGGCGGGCGCCTGGCGGCGTATCCACAGGGGCATGGCCACGTTGTCGAGGGCGCTGAATTCGGGCAGCAGGTGGTGGAACTGGTAGACAAAACCCAGGTGCTGGTTGCGCAAGTCGCCCTGCTGCTGGGGTGACAAGGCCGACAGCGCTTTGCCCTTGAGTTCCACCTGACCGCTGGTGGGCGCGTCCAGGCCACCCATCAGATGCAGCAGCGTGCTTTTGCCGGAGCCCGAAGCGCCGACGATGGCCAGGGTCTCGCCGGCGTGGACTTGCAGGTCCACGCCGTGCAGCACCGTGAGGTCTATCAGGCCTTCGTGGAAACGTTTGGTGAGGGCGCTGGCCTTGAGGACCACTTCGCCGCTGGCCTTGGCGGTTTGCAGCGTGGCGGTCATGTCGTTCTTGAGCTCACTCATAACGCAGGGCCTCCGCGGGGTTCACGCGGCTGGCGCGCCAGCTCGGGTAGATGGTGGCCAGAAAGGACAGCAGCAGGGAGATGACAACAATGGGCATGATGTCGGCGTATTGCGGTTCGCTGGGCATGCGGCTGATGAGGTAGATGTCTTTGGGTAAAAAGCTGGCGTTGAGGGCGCGCTCTATGGCGGGCACGATGACGTCGATATTGAAGGCGATGCCCAGGCCCAGCAGCAGGCCCGAGAGCGTGCCTATCACGCCGACCAGCGCGCCCTGCACCATGAAGATTTTCATGATGCTTTTGGGGCTGGAACCCAGGGTGCGCAAAATCGCGATGTCGGCGCGCTTGTCGGTCACCGTCATGACCAACGTACTGACCAGGTTGAAGGCGGCGACCGCGACGATGAGCGTGAGGATGATGAACATCATGCGTTTTTCGAGCTGCACGGCGGCGAACCAGGTCTTGTTCTGGCGCGTCCAGTCGCGTATCAGCAAGTCGCCGCTCAGCGTGCGCGACAGCTCCAGCGCCACTTCGCGCGCCTGGTGCAAATCCTTCAGGCGTATGCGTATGCCGGTGGGGCCTTCGAGCCGGAAGATTTTCGCGGCGTCGTCCTGGTGCATCATGACCAGGGCCGAGTCGTATTCATAGTGGCCGGAGTCAAAGGTGCCGACCACCGTCATCTGCTTCAAGCGCGGCACCACGCCGGCCGGGGTGACCTGGCCGCTGGGCGCGATCAGGGTGACGGTGTCGCCCTCGCGCACGCCCATGGCGCGGGCCAGCTCGCCGCCCAGCACCACGCCGAAATTGCCGGACACCAGTTTCTGGAGTGTGGGCGCCGAGGTGACCGCGAGGTCGGTGACCTGGCCTTCAAGCGCCGGGTCTATGCCGCGCACGAGGGTGCCCTTCATGTCTTCACCGCGCGCCAGCAGGGCTTGGGCCGCGACAAAGGTGGCGGCGCCCGTGACCTGGGGGTTGGCCTTGATTTCAGCGAGGGTTTTGGCCGGGTCGGGCAGCGCGACGCCGCCCGGGGCAAAGACCTCGATGTGCGAGATCACGCCCAGCATGCGGTCGCGCACTTCCTTCTGGAAGCCGTTCATCACACTGAGCACGATGATGAGGGCCGCGACGCCGAGCGCGATGCCCAGCATGGAGACACCCGAGATAAAAGAGATAAAACCGTTGCGCCGGGTGGCGCGGCCGGCGCGGGTGTAGCGCCAGCCCAATATCAGCTCATAGGGGATTTGCATACTCATCAAGCGGGTGCCCGCGCGGCGGCGGCTGCGTTTTTTTGGAGGACCCATTGTGGCATCCCGGACAATAGCCCCATGTCAGCCAATTCCCCCACCCCTTTCACCGGGCCGCAACTGCTGCTGCCCTTCGCGGCCTGTGGCGCGGAGGCCTGGCTGCCGGCGATGAAGGCGCTGCCGGCCGACAGCACGCGCAACCTGGCCCAGCTGCTCAAGGGCATGAAGTCAGTGCACACTGATGAAGCCGATGCCCACACGCTGTCGCCGCCGCATGAACGGGCTTTGGCCCGGGCGCTGGGCATCGCGGATTCGAGCACGCCTGACGGCCTGATTCCCTGGGCCGCGCGCGATGCGGCGCTGCACCTGCCCGGCAGTGCTGGCAAGGCCTGGGCCTGGATCACGCCCTGCCACTGGGCCATGGGCCGCGAGCATGCAACGCTGACGGACCCGGCCGCGCTGGGCCTGCAAGAGGACGAATCGCGCGCCCTGCTGGCGGCCATGCAGCCTTATTTTGAGGGCGACGGCATCACGCTGCACTATGTGCCGGCCCTGGGGCAGGCGCGCTGGCTGGCCGAGGGCGAGCTGTTTCGCAGCCTGCCGACCGCCTCGCTGGACCGGGTGCTGGGCCGCAATGTGGACCCCTGGCTGCCCAAGCAGGACAAAAGCGATGCCAACAGCACGGCGCGCAAGGTCAAGCTTTTGCAAAACGAGATGCAGATGCTGCTTTACACCCATGCGCTCAATGACGCGCGCGCGGCGCGCCGCCAGCTGCCGGTCAATTCTTTCTGGCCCAGCGGCACGGGCGCGCTGGCCGCGGGCTACACGGCTGGCGAATCGCCAGTGCCGGCCATGCCGCGCAGCCTGGCGCAGGCGGTGTTTGCCGACGACTGGGCGGCTTATGCCCAGGCCTGGGCCGCCTTGGATGCGAACGAGATTGCCGCCCTGCTGGCGCGCCAGCGCGCGGGCGAGGCCGTGCGGCTGACGCTGTGCGGCGAACGCGGCGCGACCACGTTTGAAACCAGCCGCCAGGGTTTCTTCGCCAAAATCGCGGCCAGCCTGGCCCCCACCCCTTTGCTGGCGGCGCTGGAGCGGCTGTAAGCCCCAGCGCCCGGCACCCCCTCATATATATAGAGAGTTTTAAACCCCCTCATGAAAATCCAGGTACGAGAAGTCCCGCCGCGCAGCGTCTGGGCGCTGCAGCAGGCCGGCATACACCCGCTGCTGGCGCAGCTTTATGCGGCGCGGGGCGTGCATTCGGCCGACGAGCTCGACGACGGCCTGGGCCGGCTGCTACCGCCTTCCTCGCTGCGCGGCGCGCTGGAGGCCGCGAAGCTGCTGGCCGATGTGATGGCCGCCGGCAAAAAAATCTGCGTGGTGGCCGATTACGACTGCGACGGCGCCACCGCCTGCGCCGTGGCGCTGCGCGGCCTCAGGCTGCTGGGCGCGCGGGATGTGGGCTATCTGGTGCCCGACCGCGTGACCGACGGCTACGGCCTGACGCCGCCGATTGCCGAGCGCGTGAAAGCCAGCGGCGCCGACCTGCTGGTCACGGTGGACAACGGCATCGCCAGCATGGAAGGCGTGGCGCGCGCCCGCGCGCTGGGCATGCAGGTGCTGGTGACCGACCACCACCTGCCGGCGCTGAAAGACGGCCTGGTGGTGCTGCCCGAGGCCGACGTGATCGTGAACCCCAACCAGCCTGGGTGCGACTTTGAAAGCAAATCGATTGCCGGCGTGGGTGTGATGTTTTACGTGCTGCTGGCGCTGCGCGCCGAGTTGCGCGCGCGCGGCGCTTTTGATGCGGCCAGCCAGCCCAAGCTGGATGCCTTGCTGCCTTTGGTGGCACTGGGCACCGTCGCCGACGTGGTGAAACTGGACGCCAACAACCGCCGCCTGGTGGCGCAAGGCTTGAAGCGCATACGCGCGGGCCATTTGCCGGCCGGCCTGGCCGGTCTGTTCAGCGCCGCGGGCCGCCAGGCGGGCGCGGCCACCACCTTTGACTTTGCCTTTGCGCTGGGCCCGCGCATCAATGCGGCGGGCCGGCTCAGCGACATGACCTTGGGCATTGAATGCCTGCTGACCGACGATGCGGCGCGCGGCGAAGAGCTCGCCAAGACGCTGGACGGCATCAACCGCGAGCGCCGCGACATCGAGGCCGGCATGCGCGAGCAGGCGCAGCTGGCGGCCGACGCGATGATTGATGAAGACGAGGAGCCGCCGCCGGCGATCGCGATCTTTGACCCGGAATTCCATGAGGGCGTGGTCGGCATCGTGGCTTCGCGCGTGAAGGACAAGCTGCACAGGCCGACCTTTGTGTTTGCCGCCAGCCAGGCGCCGGGCAAGGAGCATGAGCTCAAGGGCTCGGGCCGGTCCATCCCCGGGTTTCACTTGCGCGACGCGCTGGACCTGGTGACCAAGCGCCACCCGGGCGTGCTGCTGCGTTTTGGCGGCCATGCGATGGCGGCCGGCTGCACCATCGCCGAGGAAAATTTCGAGCTCTTCGAGCAGGCGCTGCAGCAGGTGGCGCATGAATGGCTGGATGCGGCCACGCTGACGCGCCGCATGGACACCGACGGCCCGCTGGCACCCGAATACCGGCGCGCCGACCTGGTCGACACCTTGCACAAGGAAGTCTGGGGCCAGGGTTTTGCCGCGCCCACCTTCAGCGAGGTGGTGGAAGTGGTGTCGCAGCGCCTGGTCGGCGAAAAACACCTGGCGCTCAAGCTCAAGCACCAGGGCCAGCCGGTGGACGGCATCTGGTTCGGCCATACCGAGGCGCTGCCGGCGCGGGTCAAGCTGGCCTTCCGGCTGGACGCCGATGAATGGCAGGGCGTGAAGCGCGTGCGCTTTCTGGTCGAGGGTGCGGAAATCTGAGTTTTCCGGCGAAGGCGCCTTCAAAAGACTCCTTCCCCCTCTGGGGGAAGGAGGACCTCACTGCAGCTCAAACTCCCCGCCGCGCTCTAGCGCGCGCTGGTAAGCGGGCCTGGCGTGTATGCGCGCGAGGAAGTCCATCAAACCCGGCCGGCTCTCGTTGAGCCCGCCACGCGCGGCGGCGGCTTCCAGCGGGAAGCTCATCTGGATGTCGGCGCCGCTGAACTCCTTGCCGGCAAACCAGCCGCCCTGGGGCAGCGACATTTCAAGAAAGTCCAGGTGCTGCCTGAGCTGCGGCTCGATAAACGTCTTCTTGACCTTGCCGGTAATGCCGCGCGCAATCGGCTTCACAAAAAACGGCATGGGTGAGTTCTCGATCTTGTCGAAGACCAGCTTGAGCAAGAGCGGCGGCATGGCCGAGCCTTCGGCGTAGTGCAACCAGTAGGTGTAGCGCAGGTGCTCGGGTGTGCCGGCTGGGGGCGCGAGCCGCCCGGCGCCGTAGCGGCCCACCAGGTAGTCGATGATGGCGCCCGACTCGGCCAGGGTGAGTTCACCGTCGGTGATCACCGGCGACTTGCCGAGCGGGTGCACCGCGCGCAGCGAAGGCGGGGCCAGCATGGTCTTGGGGTCGCGCTGGTAGCGCTGGATCTCATAGGGCAGGCCCAGCTCCTCCATGAGCCAGAGTATGCGTTGCGAGCGGGAGTTGTTGAGGTGGTGCAGGGTGATCAAGAGGTGGCTCCGTTGGGACATCAGCGATGAACGCATGGTAGGCCATGCCGCACCGCCCTGAAGCCGCCACAGCCGCCACGGTGCGCACCGCGGCCGGCCGCCTTTGCACCCCGCAGGGGCGGCCGGGCACCAGAAACAGGCATTTTGTACACAATCTGCTAAAAAATCGCATACAAAGCTGGCACAGGCCTTGCACACAAGGGCGGCATGAACGCCCTTGCCAGCCCCGCGCCCGCCGCCATTGAAGCCATCGCGCTGACCAAACGTTATGCGCAGCAGGACAGGCCGGCGGTGGACGGCATCCACCTGCGCATTGCCGGCGGCAGCTACTGCTGCCTGCTGGGGCCTTCGGGCTGCGGCAAAAGCACGACGCTGCGCATGATGGCGGGCCATGAGTCCGTCACCAGCGGGGACATCCTGCTGGAGAACCGCAACATCACCGACCTGCCGGCCGCCGGCCGGGGCACGGCCATGATGTTTCAGAGTTTCGCGCTGTTCCCGCACCTGTCGGCGCTGGACAACGTGGCCTTCAGCCTCAAGATGAAAGGGGTGGACAAGGCGGCGCGGCGGCGCCAGGCCCAGGAGCTGCTGGAGCGGGTGGCCATGGGCCACCTGGCCGAACGCAAGCCGGCCGAGCTCTCGGGCGGGCAGCAGCAGCGCGTGGCGCTGGCGCGCGCACTGATCACCCAGCCGCGCGTGCTGCTGCTGGACGAACCGCTGTCGGCGCTGGACCCGTTTTTGCGCATCCAGATGCGCGCCGAGCTGCGCCGCTGGCAGAAGGAGCTGGGCCTGACCTTTATCCACGTCACCCATTCGCAGGAAGAAGCGATGGCGCTGGCCGACACCATGGTGGTGATGAACCACGGGCGCATCGAGCAGCAGGGCTCGCCCCATGAGATCTACAACCGCCCGGCCAGCGAATTTGTGGCGCGCTTCATGGGCGGGCACAACGTGCTGGACACGCCGGCGGGCCGCATAGGCGTGCGCACCGACCAGATGCGCATCACGCCGGCCGGCGAGGCCGCGCCCGACGCGCCGCACAACCGGCGCGCCGTGGTCACCGACGTCGAGTACCAGGGCACTTATGTGCTGCTGGGCCTGCAGAACCCCGGCGTGTCGCTCACCGCCAGCAGCACGGCCGAGCTGTCGGTGATGCTGCCCGAGGCGGCTTTCGCGGCCAGGCCCTATGCGCCCGGCGACGCGGTGCAGCTGTCGTGGGCGCCCGAGGCGGCGCATGCGCTGCGCGCCGCGGCCCCGGCCCCGGCCTGACACCACTTTTGTTTTTGCCCTATTTCCAACCGCCCCTTCGCAAGAAGATTTCCACCCCAGCACAGGAGTTTCACCATGTCCGACGCCTTTCCTGACCAAAAGAACCCGCAAGACATCGCCGACGGCACCCCCGCGGGCGGCCTGCCGCGCCGCGCCCTGCTCAAGGGCACGGCGGGCATCCTGGCCACGGGCATGTTCCCGGCCGTGCATGCGCAGGAAAAAATCGTGCTGCGCTACCTGGGCACCGCGGTGAACCAGGACAAGGCGATCGCCGAAAAATTCAAGGCCGACACCGGCATCACCATCCAGTACGTGGCCGTCACCACCGACGACGTGACCAAACGCGCGGTGACCGCGCCCAACAGCTTTGACCTGATAGACACCGAGTACTTCTCGCTCAAGAAGATCGTGCCAACCGGCAACCTGAAGGGCATAGACACCAAGAAGATCAAGAACGCCGACAAGATCACCACGCTGTTCACCACCGGCACCGTGGCCGGCAAGGCCGTGGGCGACCAGGGCACGGCGCCCAAGAAGGTGATTTACCTGGAGGGCGAAAAGAGCAAGGTCTTCGCCAAGAGCCCGACGCAGTTCATGTCGCTGATCCCCACGGTGTACAACGCCGACACGCTGGGCATACGCCCCGACCTGATCAAGCGCCCCATCAGTTCCTGGGCCGAGCTGCTGAACCCCGAGTTCAAGGGCAAGGCCGCGATCCTGAACATCCCGTCCATCGGCATCATGGACGCGGCCATGGTGGTGGAAGCCAAGGGCATCTACAAATACCCGGACAAGGGCAACATGACCAAAAAGGAGATCGACCTCACGATCGCCACGCTGATCGAGGCCAAGAAGGCCGGCCAGTTCCGCGCGCTGTGGAAGGACTTCAACGAGTCGGTCAACCTGATGGCTTCGGGCGAGGTGGTGATCCAGTCCATGTGGAGCCCCGCCGTGACGGCCGTGCGCACCAAGGGCATCGCCTGCAACTTCCAGCCGCTCAAGGAAGGCTACCGCGCCTGGGCCGCCGGCTTCGGCCTGCCCGCCACGCTCTCGGGCAAGAAGCTGGACGGCGCCTATGAATTCATCAACTGGTTCCTCGACGGCTGGGCCGGCGCCTACCTGAACCGCCAGGGCTATTACAGCGCCGTGCTGGAAACCGCCAAGGCCAAGATGGAAGCCTACGAATGGGCTTACTGGATGGAAGGCAAGCCCGCCTCGCAGGACATCAAGAGCCCCACCGGCGACGTGCTGGCCAAGGCCGGCGCGGTGCGCGACGGCGGCAGCTACGAGGCGCGCATGGGCGGCATTGCGTGCTGGAATGCGGTGATGGATGAGAACAACTACATGGTCCAGAAGTGGAATGAGTTCGTAGCGGCCTAGGCACACCCCCGTTGACGCTCACTTCGTGTAGCGTCCTCCCCCCTTGCAGGGGGCGCCCGCTGCGGCCCGGCAAAGCCGGTTCCGCGCGGACGCTGGGCTGATTCGGCTCGCTTCGCTTGCCTTGGGTGGTTCTTTTTTTACTTCGGGTCGTCATGAGTACACCGGCAATCACTGCACATTCCGCTCCGGCCAAGGCGCCGGGGCGCAGCCTTGCCGCCTGGTGGCAGGCGCTGCCGCTGGCGTCGGTGTTTGTGCTGTTCTTCCTGATCCCGCTGGCGCTGGTGCTGACGGTGAGCTTTTGGGACTTCAATGAGTACGAGCTGCTGCCCGGCTTCACGCTGAAGAATTACTCCGCGATTTTTGCGGGCTGCGGCAGCGGCGCGGACCTGTGCGTGACCTTCAAGACCTATCTGTCGACCTTCAAGTTCAGCCTGCTGGTCTGGCTGATCACGCTGGTGGCCGGTTTCACCGTGTCCTATTTCCTGGCCTTTCACGTTCGTTCGCAGGGCGCGCAGACGCTGCTTTTTGTGCTGTGCACCATCCCGTTCTGGACGTCGAACGTGATCCGCATGATCTCCTGGGTGCCGCTGCTGGGCCGCAACGGCCTGGTCAACCAGAGCCTGCTGGGCATGGGCGTGGTGAGCCAGCCGGTCGAGTGGCTGCTGTTCTCGGATTTTTCGGTGGTGCTGGCCTTTGTGCACCTCTACACCATGTTCATGATCGTGCCCATCTTCAACTCCATGATGCGCATAGACCGCAGCCTGATCGAGGCGGCCAATGACAGCGGCGCCTCGGCCTGGCAGACGCTGTGGAACGTCATCGTGCCGCTGTCGCGCACCGGCATCATCATCGGCTCCATCTTTGTGATCACCATCGTGATGGGCGACTTCGTGACCATAGGCGTGATGGGCGGCCAGCAGATCGCCTCCATCGGCAAGGTCATCCAGGTGCAGACCTCCTACCTGCAGTTCCCGCTGGCGGCGGCCAATGCGGTGATCCTGCTGGCCGTGGTGCTGATGATCATCTGGGCCTTGACGCGGCTGGTCGATATCCGCAAAGAACTATGACCCCCACGCTTGTCACTTCGTGTACTACGCTGCCCCCCGAGGGGGCTGGCCTTGCTTGGGGCGGCCCGGCGCTGCGGCCCCTCCTGCGGAGGTTCTAAGCTATGTCCGATAAACGCTCTGCCGGCTTCTGGCTCCTCGCCGCGTTTTTCGCGCTGTTCGTGCTGTTTCTCTACGGGCCGATGTTCATCATCGTGCTGCTGAGCTTCCAGGGCCCGGAAGGCGGGCTGACCTTTCCGCTGCGCGGCGTCTCGCTGCACTGGTTCCACAAGCTTGCCGAGGGCCTCGGCGTGGTGGACATAGGCGCGGCACTCAAGCGCTCGCTGGGCCTGGGCCTGGCGGTAACGGCCTTCACGGTGCTGTTCTCGGTGCTCGCGGGCCTGGCCTTTCGCAAAAAGCTCGCGGGCGGCAACACCCTGTTCTTTGTGGTGGTGGCCAGCCTGATCATGCCCTCCATCATCGTGTCGCTGGGCATAGGCCTGGAGTTCCGCCTGCTCGACGGCGGCGTCAAGAAGCTGCTGGAGCTGCTGGGCATGGCCGGCGCGCTGGAGGACTATGGCACGGCGCTGGGCCTGTTTACCTCGGCGCTGGGCGCGCACCTGACCTGGACGCTGCCTTTCGGCCTGCTCATCATGTTCGCGGTGTTCAACCGCTTCAACCCGGCTTACGAGGAAGCCGCGCGCGACCTGGGCGCCACGCCCTGGCAGGGCTTTCGCCACGTGGTGCTGCCGCTGATCGCGCCCTCGGTGGTGGGCATAGGCATGTTCGGCTTCACCCTGAGCTGGGACGAAATCGCCCGCACCTCGCAGGCCATAGGCGATGTGAATACACTGCCGCTGGAGCTGCAGGGCCTGACGACCACCGTCACCACGCCGGCCATCTACGCGCTGGGCACCGTCACCACCGTGGTGTCATTGGGGGTGGTGGCCCTGGCCATGGGCCTGGCCTGGTGGCTGGGCAAGCGGCAGAAAAAAGGACAGCGATGACACCGACGAACACGGCGGCGCCCGCCGCGCCCCCCACCGACACCGAGATGTATGAACGCGTGGTCTCGGCCATCCTGGACCACCGCCTGCCGCCGGGCACCAAGCTCGGGGAAGACAAGCTGGCCGGCGCCTTCGGCGTGTCGCGCACGCGCATACGCCCGGTGCTGATGCGCCTGGCCAATGAGCAGGTGGTCACGCTGGTGCCGAATCGCGGCGCCACCGTGGCCCAGCCCACCGAGCAGGAGGCGCGCGAGGTCTTCGAGGTGCGCCGGCTGATAGAACCCACGCTGGTGGAGCTGTTCATCGCCAAGGCCGACGAGGCCGACATGGGGCAGCTCAAGCGCTGCATCGACGACGAGGAAGCCGCGCGGCTGGCCGGCGACATGCACCGCGCGATCCGGCTGTCGGGCGACTTCCACCTGCAGATCGCCGAGCGCGCCGGCCACCAGACGCTGGGCCGCATCCTGCGCGAGCTGACCTCGCGCACCTCGCTGATCCTGATGACTTACGGCACGGCCCTGGGGGACCTGCGCGAGGACCGCCGTGACGGCGCCGCCGCCTGCCGCTGCCGCGAACACCGCGTGCTGCTGGACGCCATACGCCTGCGCGACGCGCGGGAAGCGGCGCGCCACATGCGCGAGCACCTGACGCGCCTGGAGTCGCAGCTGCAGTTCACGCCGCCGGCGGGTGAGGCACCCGACCTGTCGGCGCTGTTCTCCTGAGCCTGGACGGGGGCCATGCGTAAATTGCTCGTCATCAATCCCAATACCTCGGCCTCAGTCAGCGCGCTGCTGCAAACCCATGTGCAGGCAGCCGCAGGGCTGCATGTGCAGGTCAGCACCGTCACCGCGCGCTTCGGTGCGCCCTATATTTCGGACGAGGCCAGCTACGCGGTGGCCGCGCATGCCGCGCTGGACGCCTGGGCGGCGGCGCTGGCTGGCGCGGATGAAGCACCCGACGCGGTATTGATAGGCTGCTTCGGCGACCCCGGCCTGCTGGCGCTGCGCGAGAGCAGCCCGGTGCCGGTCACCGGCCTGGCCGAGGCGGCCTTTATCGAGGCGGCGCGCCACGGCCGCTTTGCCATCGTCACCGGGGGCGAGCGCTGGGGGCCCATGCTGCAGCGCCTGGCCCAGGCGCTGGGCCACGCGCCTTCGCTGGCCGGCATCCACACCGTCGCGCCCACCGGCGCGCAGCTGGCCGCCGACCCGGCCGCCGCGCGCACCCTGCTGGCCCAGGCCTGCCGCGACGCGGTGCGCCAGCTGGGCGCGCAGGCGGTGGTCCTGGGCGGCGCGGGCCTGGCCGGCATGGCCGCGGCGCTGCAGCCCGGGCTGGGCGTGCCGCTCATCGACAGCGTGCTGGCCGGCGCGCACTGGGCCTTGCGCAGCCACGCGCCGCCGCCGCAGCGCGGCAAGCCGGGCTTTGACGTGCCCTGGGACAAGCTTTCGCCGGAGCTGACAGCCCTGGGCTTGTAGCCCGGCGGACAGGGATATGTGAGTACGCACTGCACTCCATAAGCAGAAGGCCTAAAATGGGCCTGTGACCCCCCAAAACATCCTGAATGCCGACCTGCATTGCCACTCTGTGGTGTCGGACGGCACGCTGACGCCGGAGGCGCTGGCGGAACGGGCCAAGGCCAACGGGGTGGAGCTCTGGGCCCTGACCGACCACGACGAGATCGGCGGCCAGCAGCGCGCCGCGGCGGCCGCCAAGGCCCAGGGCATGCGCTACCTGACGGGCACCGAGGTCTCGGTCACCTTCGCCGGGCAGACAGTGCACATCGTGGGCCTGGGTTTTGACGCCGGCAACCCCGAGATCATGCAAGGCCTGCGCAACACGCGCGGCGGGCGCGAGCAGCGCGCCATGGAAATGTCGGACTCGCTGGCCAAGGTCGGCATCAAGGGCGCTTATGAGGGCGCGCTGAAGTTCGTCGGCAACCCCGAGCTGATCTCGCGCACGCACTTCGCGCGCTTCCTGGTCGAAAGCGGCGTGTGCCGCGAAACCAATGAAGTCTTTCGCAAATACCTGACCGAGGGCAAGCCCGGCTATGTGCCGCACCGCTGGGCCACGCTGCGCGACGCGGTGACCTGGATCACCCAGGCCCAGGGCGTCGCGGTAATCGCCCACCCGGGCCGCTACAAGTTCACCCCCAACGAGGAATACGCCTTGTTCACCGAGTTCAAGTCCCACGGCGGGCGCGGCGTGGAGGTCGTCACCGGCAGCCATACGCCCCAGGAATACCTCAAGTACGCCGAAACAGCAAAAGAGTTCGGCCTGGCCGCCTCGCGCGGCAGCGACTTCCACAGCCCCGACGAAAGCCACACCGACCTGGGCACCCTGCCCTTCCTGCCGGGCGAGCTGACGCCGGTCTGGGAACTGCTGGCGGACCGCATCCAGTGATGGCCGGCCCCGCGAGCAACACCTCCCGCGCCCCGGCCGGCATCGCACTCCTGGTAGGCGCCGTCGCCTGTTTCGCGGTGCTGGACACCACCACCAAGGTCATTTCCAACAGCGTGCCGCTGCTGATGGCGCTGTGGTTCCGTTATGCCTTCCAGGCCGTGGCCACCACGCTGGCCGTGCTGCCCTCACGCGGGCTGTCGGTGCTGCGCACCGCGCACCCGAAATTCCAGCTGCTGCGCGGCCTGCTGCTGCTGTTCACCAGCCTTTTTGCGTTTTACAGCCTGAGGCACATGCCGGTGGGCGAGTTCACCGCCATCGTGATGATCACGCCGCTGGTCATCACCCTGCTGGCCTCGCTGACCCTGGGCGAGCGTGTGTCCTGGCTGCGCTGGGCGCTGGTGGTGGGCGGCTTTGCCGGCACGCTCATCATCATCCGGCCCGACGGCGACGACTTCAACTGGGCCATGCTGCTGCCGCTGGGCCTGGTGATCTGCAATGCCTGGTTCCAGATCCTGACCAGCCGGCTGGCGCGCACCGAAGACCCCGTCACCATGCATTTCTACACCGGCTGGGTGGGCACGCTGGCCGCCTCGCTGGCCCTGCCCTTTGTCTGGGCCGCGCTGGACTCCTGGACGCTGTGGGCCGGCCTGGCGCTGATGGGCTTGATGGGCACGGTCGGCCATTTCATGATGATCCTGGCTTACGGCCGCGCGCCGGTGTCCACGCTCACGCCCTTCCTCTATGCGCAGATCGGCTTTGCGATGCTGGGCGGCTGGATCGCGTTCTCGCATGTGCCGGACCGCTGGTCCATGCTGGGCATGGTGATGATTGCCGTCTGCGGCGCGACCGGCGCCTGGCTCGCGGTGCGCCAGAGCCGCGTGCTGATAGAGCCCGTCGAATCCTGAACCCGAGCGACACGCCATGGCCCAGTTTTTTGAAGTCCACCCCGAGAACCCGCACACCCGGCTGCTCAAGCAGGCGGTGGCGCTGCTGGAGCGCGGCGGCATCGCGGCCGTGCCCACCGATTCGAGTTATGCGCTGGTCTGCCACCTCGACGACAAGGCCGCGGCCGACAGCCTGCGCCGCATACGCGGGGTGGACGACAAGCACCACCTGACCCTGCTGTGCCGCGACCTCAGCGAGCTGGCCAATTACGCGCGCGTGGACAACAAGCAGTTCCGCCTGCTCAAGGCCGCGACGCCGGGGCCTTACACCTTCATCCTGGAAGCCAGCAAGGAAGTGCCGCGCCGCGTGAGCCATCCTTCGCGCAAGACCATAGGCCTGCGCGTGCCCGAGCACAAGGTGCTGCAGGCGCTGCTGGAGCTGCACGGCACGCCGCTGCTGGCCACCACCTTGATCCCGCGCGGCGGCGGCGAGCCGCTCAACGACGCGCACGAGATACGCGGCCTGCTCGAGCATGAGCTGGCCGCCGTGATAGACGCCGGCGCCTGCCACCAGGAAGCCACCACGGTGATAGACCTCACGCCCATGGGCGAAGGCGGCGAGCCGGTGGTGGTGCGGCAGGGCCGCGGCGAGCTGGCGGCGCTGGGGCTTTGACCGCGCCCCCTTGCCGGGCCTCTTGACACGTCTGAGACAATCCCGAAATGGATATCGCCAACCTGATTCAGACCATCGCCATTTATGCGCTGCCGGTGTTGTTCGCCATCACGGTGCATGAGGCCGCGCATGGCTATGTCGCGCGTCACTTTGGTGACAACACGGCCTGGATGATGGGCCGCGTGACGCTGAACCCCGTCAAGCACATAGACCCCGTGGGCACCATCCTGATGCCCTTGCTGCTGTACTTCGCGACCTCGGGCACCTTTCTGTTCGGATATGCCAAGCCGGTTCCCGTCAATTTCGGCAACCTGCGCAAGCCCAAACGCGACATGATCTGGGTGGCGCTGGCCGGCCCGGGCGCCAACCTGGCGCAGGCCCTGCTGTGGGGCGTGCTGTTTTACTTCCTCGCGGGCGCCGGCGTGAGCGAGCCGTTTTTCGTCAAGATGTGCCAGGCCGGCATCCTGGTCAACGTGGTGATGTTCGTCTTCAACCTGTTTCCGCTGCCCCCGCTGGACGGCGGCCGCGTGCTGGTCGGCCTGCTGCCCTACAAACAGGCCTTGCTGGTCTCGCGCGTGGAGCCCTGGGGATTTTTCATCGTGATGGCGCTGGTGATTTCCGGCATCATCAGCAACCTCTGGATGCGTCCCCTGATGGACGCGACCTATTTCGTAATCCAAACCGTTTTGACGCCGCTGGCCATGCTGGTGAAATGATGAGCAACAACAAACACGCCGACGCCGGCACCTCCCCCACCCGCTTCCTGACCGGCATCACCACCACCGGCACGCCCCACCTGGGCAATTTTGTCGGCTCCATCCGGCCCTCGGTGCAGGCCAGCTTTCGCGACGACGTGCGCAGCTTTTATTTCCTGGCCGACTACCACGCGCTGATCAAGTGCGACGAGCCGGCCCGCATCCAGCAGTCCACCCTGGAGATCGCGGCGAGCTGGCTGGCCGCCGGGCTGGACCCGGAGCGCGTGACCTTTTACCGCCAGTCCGACATCCCCGAGATCCCCGAGCTGACCTGGCTGCTGACCTGCGTGACCGGCAAGGGCGTGCTCAACCGCGCCCATGCCTACAAGGCCGCGGTCGACAAGAACGAGGCGGCCGGCAGCGACCCGGACGCCGACGTGAGCGCCGGGCTCTTTATGTACCCGGTGCTCATGGGCGCGGACATCCTGCTGTTCAAGACCCACAAGGTGCCGGTGGGGCGCGACCAGGCCCAGCACCTGGAGATGGCGCGCGACATGGCCCAGCGCTACAACCACCTTTACGGCGAGCACCTGGTGCTGCCCGAGGCGGTGATCGAGGAATCGGTCGCCCTGCTGCCCGGCCTGGACGGGCGCAAGATGAGCAAGAGCTACGACAACACCATCCCGCTGTTCACGCCGCGCGAGCAGATGCGCAAGCTGATCGCCGGCATCGTCACCGACTCGCGCGCGCCGGGCGAGCCCAAGGAGGTTGAGGGTTCGGCCCTGTTCCAGATCTACCAGGCTTTTGCCAGCGCCGAGGAAACCGAGGCATTACGCAAGGCTTACGCCGCGGGCATCGCCTGGGGCGACGCCAAGCAGACGCTGTTCGAGCGCATAGACCGCGAGATCGCCCCCATGCGCGAGCGCTACCACGCGCTGATGGCCGACCCGGGCCGGATAGAGGCCATCCTGCTGGCCGGCGCGCGCAAGGCCCGCGCCGAGGCCACGCCCTTTATGGCCGAGCTGCGGCGCGCCGTGGGCCTGCGCAAGCTGGACAGCCACCCGGCCGCCGCCGGCGAAGCCAAGGCGGCAAAAACGGCGAAGAGCGCCACGCCGGCTTTCAAGCAGTACCGCGAAAAGGACGGCCTCTTTTATTTCAAGCTGCAGGACGCCGACGCCCGGCTGCTGCTGCAAAGCCGGGGTTTCGAGTCGCCCCGCGAGGCCGCGCTGGCCATTGCCGCACTGCAAAAAGATGGCCTGGAGGCGCTGCCGGGGCAGGCCCAGGCCTTGCCAGGCGTCACCGAAGACGAGTTGACGGCGGTTTTGCGGTTTTTCGCCGATTGAGCTTGTTGTTGTTTTTTTGGAGCAGCGTTCTGAAAAAATACCGCAATTGCCTGTTTATTTATGCCCCAAAGTTGACATACAGCAGTTATGCTCACTGGCTAATAGGAACAATTCTTCACATTTGACTTAATGAGTATTTTCGTAATAGATGACCATCCGCTCATGCGGGAAGCGGTTGTCATGTTGATCCGCCGCCTGAGCAGCAAGGCCACCGTGACCGAGCTGGACCGGCTCGCCGCCGTGATGCCCGCCGTGCAGGAGCAGGGCATTCCCGAACTCATCTGCCTGGACTTGCGCCTGCCCGACACCAACGGTGTCTCCGGCGTGCGCGAGCTCAAGCAGCAATTCCCCAGCGTGCCGCTGGTGGTGCTGTCGGCCGCCCCGGCCCAGGACTACGAGGACCTCTCCATCGAGGCGGGCGCGGATGCCTACATCCAGAAGTCCGCCGGCGCCACCGAGATCTCCAACGTGCTGCGCGTCTTCCTCAGCGAAGACCTGGACCCGGAACCCAGCACCCCGACCGAAAAGCTCTCCAAGCGGCAAAAGCAGCTGCTGGTGATGCTGGACAAGGGCATGAGCAACCGCGACATCGCCGAAGAACTGCAGATCAGCGAGCACACCGTCAAAGTGCACCTGTGGCGACTGTTCAGGCGCCTCAACGTCAAGAGCCGCTCCCAGGCCAGCCACCTGGCGCGCACCCAAGGCCTGCTCTGACAGGCCTTTGACCGTCTACGGTCGGCTAACTAAAACCTGGTTCTGCTGGCCGGGGGTTGCCCGGCGGCAACTCACTTTCTTTTGCTTCGCCAAAAGAAAGTAAGCAAAGAAAAGGCGACCCTGGTTCCTGCGTCCCCTGCGCTTCGCTCCGGGGCAACCTGCGGTGCTCGGTCCAGCCGGGGTCAAAAACAACTCGCTTCGCTCAAACAAGTTTTTGCCCTGATCCGTCTGGCCCTGCGCTCCTCGGCGCATCCACAAGGGGGTGGGAGAAAAATACCGAATACCTGAAGAAACAAGGACACGCCATGGCGTGTCCTTGTTGGTATTTGTCTTCTTTGTCTTCTTTCCCCGCTCCCGATTGCCCCGTCCTGGCTGGGCCGAGGAGCGCAGACGTAGGCGGATCAGGGATCGCGCTTGTCTGAGCCGAAGGCGAGTTTGCGCGAGACCCCGCCGTAGTCGAGCACCGCAGGTTGCCCGAAGCGAAGCGTAGGGACCCAGACTGCGGGTCGCCTTTCTTTTGGGTACTTTTCTTTGGCGAAGCAAAGAAAAGTGCCTCGCCCGCCGGGGCGAGACCCGGCCAGCAAGCCCATGCAAAGGGCAAAAGCGCGCAAGGCCGGAGCAAGACCCGGCCCTACCCCCGAAGCTCAACCCAAAACACACTCCCCCGCCCAGCCCGGGAAGCCAGCCCCACCGGATGCCCCAGCGCCGCGCTGAGCCGGGACACGATGGCCAGCCCCAGGCCGAAGCCCTCTTCGGTGCCCTGCAGCGGGATCCGGTAGAACTCCTGGAAGATCGCCTGCTGGTGCTCCCTGGCGATGCCTACGCCGGTGTCCCAGATCTCGATGCGGGGCACGCCGCCCCTGCGGCGCACAGCCATCAGCACGCCGCCGCGATGCGTGTTGCGCAGCGCGTTGGACAGCAGGTTGCCGACCAGGCGCTGCAGCAGCACCGGGTCGGACCTGACCTTGCCGGGCGCCGCGCGCATCCTGAGCCGCAGGCCGCGCTCGCGCGCGAAGGGGGCGTACTGCGCCTCCAGGTCCTGCAGCAGCCCGGCCAGTTCCACGTCCTGCAGGTTGACCCTGAGCGGGTCGGTTTCCAGGCCGGCCAGGTCGAACAGCGAATTGAACAAATCGTTGACGGCCTTGGTGGAGCGCACGATCTTGGGCGTGATCTGTTCGACGAACTCGGGCTCGGCGGCCAGCCAGCCGGCGTACAGGTCCAGGGCATGCACCGGCTGGCGCAGGTCGTGGGCGGCGCTGGCGATGAAGCGGTTCTTGATCTCCACCGCCTCCAGGGCCGCCCGGCTCTGCTCGGTCAGGGACCTGATCAGCATGGAGTTGTCGTACTGCAGCTCGAGGTTGATGCGCTGCACTTCGTGAAAGCGCTGGCCCGAGATGCGGATCACCGCCCAATAAATGAGCACCAGCGCCAGCATGCCGTAGGTATTGAAGCTGGCGGGCAGCCCGCGCTCCACGACCAGTTCGTAGAGCAGCGCGGCCACGACCGAAACCCCCAGGCCGTTCACATAATTCTTGAAGCAGGGCAGCCAGGACGAAAACGTGCCGACCGCAAAGCCGGCCATGCCCACCAGCACGACCATGCAGAGGAACTGGTCGTACACCGGCGCGCGCAGGAAGTAGACGAACATGGAGGCCCCCCAGACCAGGGCGCTGGCCGACCAGGTCCAGCCGTATTTGGCCATGAAGGCCCGCAGAGGCGGGCCGCTGACGCCCGCCAGGCTGCGCTGGTAGATGCTGATGACGCCGTAGCGCACCACGGTCACGGCCGCCGCGGCCGCCGCCCACAGGCCCAGGGACAGCATGTCGACGCGGTGGTAAAGAATGGCCACCATGACCACGATCAGCACCAGCGCGGAATGCAATGCCGGGCGGGCATAACGCATGAAGGTGTGGATCAGCCGCATCTCCACCCACTCCTCGCGCGAGAGGTCGGCGACGCTCTGGGCCGGCCGTGTCGTTGGGGGGGTGTCCATGGGCCGAGTTTAGGGCCAGTCAGCGGCTCATGGCGGCCCGCAAGCGCCCCCGGCCGCATGCGCCGCGCCGATGTTGCGCAGGGTTGACGAAATCGGTGCCCCAGTGAGCCCAATTGCGTACACTGGACGCTTCCCCGGAGGGCGACACCCGTGCCTGGACGCCGGACACCCGCGGCGGCATCCATGCACAGGCACCAAAAAATGCAGGACCCGCAGATGCAACGCAACGCGCACGCCGAGCTCGCCCCCGCGAGCCCGGCGAAAGGCACGGCAGGCCCGGGCGGCATGCTTGCCATGCCGGCCCTGGACGACCCGGCCAATCCCTTCCGGCTGGCGCTGCTGGCCGTGCTGCTGGCCTTTGTCTACGCCATCCTGTCCACGCCGGCCGCCTACACCTCGCGCCCCGACACGCTGGCCGCCATCATCTGGCCCGCACCGGCGGTGGCCGCGGCCCTGCTATGGAACCTGCCCTACCGGCGCTGGCCGGTGTTCCTGCTCGCGGTCTTCCTGTCCATGATGCTGGTCGGCGATGCCGACCCGCTGTCCGTGGGCGCCGACGCGGCCTTCGCGCTGCTCAATGTGTTCGAGGTGGCGCTGTTTGCCTTCCTGGGGCGGCGCCTGGTTTGCGAAAAAGGCGACCTCGACAGCACCCGCAAGCTCGCGCGTTTCATGTTCCTGCTGCCGTTGCTGGCCACCAGCGTGGTGGCGGCCCTGGGCGCCACCATAGGCGCGGTGACCAAACACACCGAATGGCTGGAGGAATGGCGCGTCCTGCTGGTCGGCAACGGCCTGGCCGTGCTGGTGCTGCTGCCGGCCCTGCTGGCCTGGTGCTCGCGCCAGGCCGGCGCCGACGCTTCGCCCGGCGACAAGCCGGTGGCCGTGGCGGCGGCCGTGCTCGCCGCCGCCTTGATGGCCGCCGCGGCCCTGCTGCCGGGCTTTCCGCAGGAAGTGCTGCGCGCCCTGCTGTCGCTGGTGCTGGTCTGGGCGGCCATCGCCGGCGGCCTGCGCGCGGCCTCGCTGGGCGTGCTGGCGGCGGCCAGCGTGGGCATAGGCCTGGCCGTGGCGGGCTACGGGCCCTATAGCGCGGCCCACGGCGGCGAGGAGGGCACCTGGGAGCTGCAGGTGGACCTGGCGGGCATGGCGGTGCTGTCTTTCTTTGTCGGCATCGCGGTCAACGAGCGGCAAAAACTCAACCTGCGCCTGGAGCGCGCCCGGCGCTTTGAAACCATGGGCTTTCTGACCGGCGGCATCGCGCACGATTTCAACAACATCCTGGGCGCTGTCGGCGGTTATGCCGAGCTCGCGGTGGAGCGCGAACAAGCCGGCCTGCCGGTGCGCGCCCCGCTGGGCGAGGTGGCGGCGGCCGTGGCGCGCGGCAAGGACCTGACGGAGCAGATCCTGCTGGCCGGGCGGCGCGGGGCGCGCACGCGCCAGGCCAGCGACCTGCGCGACCTGGTCTCGGAAGCGGTGGCGCTGGCCACCCCCTTGCTGCCGCCCGGTGTGCGGCTGGCGGTGCGCGTGCCGGTGGCGCCCGTGCCGGTGCGGGTGCACCGCGGCCAGATGGCCCGCGCCATCCTGAACCTGCTGCGCAACGCCTCGCAGGCCGCGGCGGGCCGGGTCGAGCTGCGCCTGACAAGCTCGGCCGGCGAGTTGCCGGCCGGCTATGCGCGCGAGGCGGACACCGGCGTCGGCGACACGCTGGAGCGGGATTGCGCCTGGCTGGACGTGCTGGACGACGGCAGCGGCGTCGCGCCGACCCATGTGCACCAGCTCTTCGACCCGTTTTTTTCCTCACGCTCCTCGCAGGGCGGCAAGGGCCATGGCAAAGGCCACGGCACCGGGCTGGGCCTGGCCATCGTCGCGGGCGTCGCCGCCGACCACGCCGGCGGCGTGGCGGTCTGGACCGGCCGCGGCGAGCGCACGCGTTTTTGCCTGATGCTGCCGCTGCTGGCCGGGCAGGAAGCCTTACAGCTGCCCCTGGTCGCCCCGCCACCGCCGCTGGGCCAGGGCGAGACGGTGCTGGTCGTCGCGCAGGATGCCCAGGCGCGCGAGCGCACCGAAGACGCGCTGGCCGCGCTGGGCTTTGAGCCGGCGGGCTACGACCCGGCCGCCCTCGCCGGCGGGCCGCAGGGCCTGCAAGGCCTGAATGAACATGCCGAGCTGCTGGTGTGGCTGGACCCGGACGCCGCGGGCGACAGCCTGCTGGCCGCGCTGCGCCAGTCCACCGGCCTGCCGCTGCTGCGCTGCAGCAGCGCGCAGGACTCGGGCGGCGAAGCCCTCATCACGCAGGAAGCCGGCGTGGTTACCATAAGCGGGTCCTTTGACGCCGCGGCCCTGCGCCAGGCCGTCAAAATGGCGACCGGACGCTCCGATGCCACGCCTGCCCGGCGTGACGGCGATGTTGACGAAGAAGAAGACGAAGAAGACAAAGAAGGCAAGCTCCAGCCATGACGCAGCCCAAACAAGCCCTGGCCATCCTGGTCGTCGACGACGACGACGCCCTGCGCAAGCTCCTGATCGATTACCTGACGGGCCACGGCCTTTCGGTGACCGGCGTGGGCACGGCGACGGAAGCGGTACAGGCCGTCGCCAGGCAGGACTACAGCCTGGTGCTGCTGGACCTGAACCTGCCCGACGGCGACGGCATAGACCTGGCGCGCAAATGGCGCGCCGAGGCCAACATCGCCATCATCTGCCTGACCGGCAGGCTTGAAGAAGCCGACCGCGTCATGGGCCTGGAGCTGGGCGCCGACGACTACATCACCAAGCCGTTTTCGCTGCGCGAGGTGCTGGCCCGCATACGCGCGGTGACACGCCGCGCCGGCGGCGCAGCCGCGGCGGGCGAGCCGGCCGGCGAGCGCCCCAGCCACAGCGGCGTGCAGGTGCCCGTCACGCGCGGCAAGCACCCGCGCGCCTACCGCTTCGCGGCCTGGGGCCTGAACCTCAACACGCGGCGCCTGACCTCGCCCGAGGGCAAGCCGGTGTCGCTGACCAATGCCGAGTTCAACCTGCTGGCGGTCTTCCTCGGCACACCCGGGCGCATCATCTCGCGCGAGCAACTGCTCGAGCGTACGCGCGCCTTCGACGACATCTACGACCGCGCCATCGACGTGCAGATACTGCGGCTGCGCCGCAAGCTCGAGGCCGACGCGAAAAACCCCAAGCTGCTGTGCACCGAGCGCGGCGTGGGCTACTTCCTCAATGCCGAGGTCGAAGCGCTGTGGGAATGAGCCTCCCCGCCCCCTGCCCTTGTTTTTCCACGGCCTCTTTTGTGACCTCTTGTGAATTTTTATGAGCACTGACCTGATCACCGAACTCGGCACACAGCCCATCGCCGGGGCCCAGCCCGCCGGCAACGAGGTGCGCGAAGAACCCGCCTTCGAGCTGCTGGAGGCCGAGGTCGCCAAGCTGGCCAGCCCGGTGCACAGCGTGACCATGGACTGGAACAAGGTCAACCAGTGGTCGGTCGAGCTGTTATCCACCAAGGGCAAGGACATGCTGGTGGCCTGCTACCTGGCCGGCGGCCTGCTGGAGACGCGCGGCCTCTACGGCCTGGCCGACGGCCTCAAGGTGCTGGCTGACATGCTGCAAAGCTACTGGGACACGCTGTACCCGGGGCTCAAGCGCATGCGCGGCCGGCGCAACGCGCTGCAGTGGCTGATAGACCGCGTGCAGCAGCGCGCCACCGAAACCGACTGGGGCGCGCTGCCGCCGCAGGAGGCCGAACTTGTGGCGCGCCTGACGGCCAGCCTGCAGGCCATGGATGCGCTGCTGGCCGACAAGGACAGCGAGGCGCCCTCCATGCGCGCGCTGCTGACCCTGGTCGGCAGCCTGACCGTGATCGAGGAAAAACCTCCCGAAGAACCGGCCCCCGTGGAAGCCGCCGCCGCGCCCTCGCCTTCGCCCGCGGCGGCCGCCGGCCCGCCGCCGGCCACGCTGCTGCTGGACTCGGCCGACAACGTCGAGCGCGCGCTCGAGGAAGCCTGCTCGCGCCTGGGCAGCCTGGCCGAATGGTTTCTCGCCAATGACAGCAGCAACCCCCTGTCTTACCGCCTGAACCGCACGGCGGCCTGGTCCACGCTGGAGGCCCTGCCGCCGGCCGACGGCGGCCAGACCCGCATCGCGCCGCCGATTTCGCAGGTCAGCGACGCGCTGGCCCGGCTGAAAGACAGCCAGTCGGACGCCGAACTCATCGCCTTTGCCGAAGCCCAGCTGGCGGCCTTCCCCTTCTGGCTGGACCTCAACGGCGTCTGCGCCGCGGCGCTGGGGCGCATGGGCAGCGGCTATGCGGCCGCGCGCCAGGAGGTCTGCAACGAGACGGCGCGCCTGCTCGCGCGGCTGCCGGGCCTGGAGAAACTATCGTTTTCCAGCGGCATGCCTTTTGCCGCCGGCGACACCCTGGACTGGCTGGCCACGCTGCTGCCCGGCGTGGCGGCCGGCGGCGGGCCCGCGGCCGGCGGCCGCGCAAGCGACGCGGTCACAGCCGCCATCGGCAATGCGCGCGCACTGGCGGCCAACGACGACCTCGCGAGCGCCGCAGCCTGCCTGCAGGAGCAGCTCGCGCTGCAGCCCACGGCGCGCGACCAGCTGCTGCTGCAGATCCGTTTGTGCGAGCTGCTGCTGCAGCACCGCCCGGGCGCGGCCCTCAAGGCCTTTGCACAAGCCGTGGTGGAAGCCATAGACCGCCACCAGCTGGGCGCCTGGGACCCGGCCATGGCACTGGACGGCCTGCAGGTCGCCTACGGCGTGATGACGCGCAACGAGGAAGACCGTGATGCGGCCGATGCGCTGCTGGCGCGGATTGTGGCGCTGGATGCGGCTACGGCGGTGAAGCTGGTGACCTGAGCGGAAGGCGCTCGCACAACGCCCTGCTTGCCGCGCCGGAACCGCTTCGCCGGATTTTGCAAGCGCTGCCTGTCGATCTTCACGCAGCGACACATGGAAAACCCCTCACGGTAAGTCACGCCCGGACTTACCGGTTTTAACGATCCGGCGTCGATAAATCCGACAAAGATTGGCCGCGCACGGACAATCCGCCCCGCCTCTCCTCGCGGGCTCGCATACCGTTCACCCCTGCCCCAAAAAAGCTCAGCCAGTCCATGGCAAGCAGCAAGCGGCGGCACATCAAAACACCTCCCCATCCAGCGATCGCCACGAGCTTTGCTCAGCAGGCAAAGCGACGGGAGGTTTCTGTAGCGAAGGGGAGCGATGAGGACACACACAAACGGAAAGCCAGCCGCCAGTTCCCGGCGTGCCTGGCTGGCGCAGGCCGGCTGTTTTGGCATCGGCGCGCTGCAGCTTCGCGCAAGCTGGGCGACGGTGCCGAACAAAAAGAGACCCGCGGCAAAAGCCGCGGCCCAAACCCACTACCTGGTCTCGGCCATCCTGCGCGAAGGCGTGCGGGACTTCACCTTCAGGCTGGTCCACTCGGTGCAATCGGCCACCAGCGTGGACGAAGCCATTGGCTTCTTCACGCGCCTGGTACAGGAGACATACCCGGGCTATGCCGTCGCACAAACCACGGTGACCGACATCATCCTGCCGCCGGGCATCTGCACCGCCGGCAAGCCGGGCAGCCCCAGAAAGCCCGGCCTCACTCTCTACATCGTCTCCGTTGCAATGAGCAACAGCGGTGCCAGGGACCTGGACACCCTGCTGGTCAACGGCTGGCTGCCGGGAAAGAGCGCTGACGAAGCACTGGCTCGCGTCCTGAGTGATGTGAAGGCCAGATACCCAGGCTTCACACCCGCCAGCACCTTGTCCACCGAACTGGATTTAGCCCTGGCCGGCTGCCCGGTACCCGGCCCGGCACATAGTCCGGCGCGCTACCACGGGGAGCGGGTTTGATGAACAAGCGCATGACCCTGATCCGCACGACGGCCGCCGTGGCGCTGCTTGTAATGGCACTGCCGACACGAACAGATGACCAGATCGGCCAGCCGGCCATCAACAAACCCACGGCCGCGCCTACAAGCACCGTGCCACCAGGCTACCGACTCGAAAAAACCGTGCAGTGCTACGAAGCGCACCACCCCTCGGCGATGGGAAGGCCAAGCCTTGTCAAGCGGCATGAGCTGCGCATCAGCATGCTGGTCCCGCAGGACGACTGCCTGGCGCTGGATGCGGATGGGTGGTTGCGGGTGGTGCCTGGGCAGTGCACTCGCGCATCAGCGCCAAGTTTTTGCGAGGAGAAACCATGAGCAAGCAACCCGGAACGGCGAGCTGGCACTGCACCACCGCCGTCAGCACCACCAGCCCCTTGCGGCTTCTGCCCAAGCTCTCTCTGTTTGTGGTCCTGCTCGCGCTTCCGTGGCTCGCCACCACGGCAAACGCTGCCGATTCCTATGTGCCCGTGAAGTGGACGAAGTTCGTCACCATCGAAAGTCCGAGCGAACCGGTAGCCGATATGGAAGCCAGGAGATACGCATGAGAGATTACTGGCTCACCAGAGAGCTCCTGAGCATCGCGGGCTGGGGCTACCTGCTGCTCGCAGTCATCGCCATCGGGCTTGCTGTATGGCTGCCCAAGCAGCGAAAGGACAAGCTGATCGCCGGGCTCATCGCGCTCGGGCTGTTCAGCATCTTGCCGATACAGGTAGCAAAACAATTCATGCAGGAAAAGCAGGCACAAGTAGAGGCGTCAGCGCGGCTGCGTCAGGCACAGGCCTTGTTTGAGGAACGCTGCGAGACGGCGGGGGAGAAGATTTACAAGACGGTGGAAAACGTGGAAGGGGTGTTACTGATGAACACCCGTCAATCAGATCGGCCCGGTATTCAAGATAACCCGCTCTGGCCAGACGCAGCATTGCCTCACGAAGCTACGGGTGATGAATACATCCGCATGTTTTTGTATTGGGAGCATGACTCCGGTGGTGGAGCACGCGGCTTTCTCAACCCAGACCCTGTTAAAGCGATATCCAGAGGCTATCAGTTCGTGGATGTAAAGCAAGCCGACGGGACTGTATTGCGCTATCGCCTCAAGGAGCCGGGGAATCGCGACAAAACCGACTTGGTGACTGAATTTGTTAAAGGTAAAGCGTCTCGCTATGCAGTTGACTTCGTGAATCAAGTCAATCCAGAAGACAGAGCACATTGGATCGCGGGAACGACTATCACTTTGACCGATACACAAGCGAGCGAGGTTATCGCAACGCGCGAGTCCTATTCGTTTGAGGTGGGTCTAGGCAGCAAAGCCGGAGCACGGCAGCCATGGGCATTTGCTATCACTTGCCCTTCTTTCAGTGGCTGGGACGGCGCGCGAACTCGTTTTTTTGTAGACCAAGTATTAAAACCAAAACAGGGAGAGTAAAAGATGACGTCTGAAGTTACAAACTATCTGAAGTACGCAAATGTGCAAATGGCTGCAGAGGCCCTATATGGCCTACAGACAGCTACGCCGGGCCAGACATTTTCCGGGCCGATTGGTACAGCAGCACTGACAACCGGAAACACTCGTTCGAGCAAATTCACAGCCATACAAGCCGACGAATTCAGCAAAGACTGGGCAGTAGTCGAGCACAAGAGCAATACACCCACGGGCTTTTCGGGAACGTTGTTCCGCGCACTGCGCACCGACGAAGCCAGGGGCATCAAAGTAGGCGAACTCGTCATGAGCTTCCGCTCCACAGAATTCGCCGACGACGCAGCGCGAGACAACGAAGCCACCAACAAACTGGAGATCAAGGACCACGGCTGGGCCTTTGGCCAGATAGCCGATATGGAAGCCAGGAGATACATATGAGAGATTACTGGCTCACCAGAGAACTCCTGAGCATCGCAGGCTGGGGCTACCTGCTGCTCGCAGCCATCGCTATCGGGCTTGCTGTGTGGCTTCCCAAACAGCGAAAAGACAAGCTGATCGCCGGCCTCATCGCGCTCGGACTGTTCAGCATCTTGCCGATACAGGCGACAAAACAATTCACGCAGGAAAAGCAGGCACAGGTGGATGCGTCAGCACGGCTACGTCAGGCGCAGGCCTTGTTTGAGAAACGCTGCGAGACGGCGGGGGAGAAGATTTACAAGACGGTGGAAAACGTAGAGGGCGTGCTGCTGATGAGGGTTAGACCCGACAAAGTCAACTTCTCCGATCAGTACGCGATGGATGACCCCTATGGTCGTGACGTCGGAGGGAATGGTTATATCGGCTCGTTTTTGCGCCCCAGTGCGGGTGCTGCGTTAAATCCGCGCGTGGCTGAGGGACGTCGCTTAGGGTTCTCTTATGTTGAAGCCGTGGATATCCGCGACAACAAGTTATATCGCTACATCGGTGTCATTAAAGCGGTTAACGGCCGCGATCCGAATTTTGAACTTGAAGTCGTAGAAGTGGCCCATCCAAGCGCACGCTATGGGGTTACCTATGAGGATATTTCGACTCATGAGGATCGAGACAGTTGGATTGCTGGCGGTCTGCTCAAAGTTCTGGATCTTCAGACTAAGGCAGTCGTCGCAGAGCGAAGAGGATACATATTTGATCAAAGGCTGGGCGACACCACCGGAGGGCGGGGCCCATGGGAGGCCGCAGTCGCCTGCCAAGGTGCTGAGCGCAACTATGGACATAACGCTCGGTTTGTATTGAAGACTTTGAACCCAACCGAGGTGAAATGATTATGACAAACAATATCGCAAATTATCTCAAATTTGCTAGCGTGCAGATGGCCGCAGAAGCAGACTACAAAGGAGTCACAGACTTCAGCAACCGGGACGCTATTAAGGCTGCACTAATACGCGGTAACAACCGCTCCAGCAGATTCACAGACATCACAGCCAAGGATTTCTCCGACAACTGGACTGTTGTAGACCAAAAGCCAAATACCAGCACAGGCTTCAGCGGCACCCTCTTCAAATATACAGGCCCTACCGATGCAGCAAAAGGGCTCATTAACGGCGAACTCGTGATGAGCTTCCGCTCCACAGAATTCGCCGACGACGCAGCGCGAGACAACGAAGCCACCAACAAACTGGAGATCAAGGACCACGGCTGGGCCTTTGGCCAGATAGCCGATATGCAAGATTGGTACGCCAGCCTCAAATCCTCCGGCAAGATCGCCGGCGGCCAGCAAATCGCCGTCACCGGCTACAGCTTGGGCGGCCATTTGGCCACGGCCTTTGACCTGTTGCACAAGAACGACCTCACGTCCTCAGGCGCGCCCCTGGTCAGCGCCACCTACACCTTCAACGGCGCCGGCGTCGGCGCCGTCAATGCCGGCAAGAACCTGGGCCAGGTCATCGCCGACTTCCAGAGCCACCGTGCCTACGACAGCAACGAAGGGCTGTTCACCGATGCCCAGGTCAAGGTCTTGTACAACACGCTTCGTCAGACCTTCCGTAAAGGGGCCCTGGTCACCCTCGACCAGGTCGACAGTTTCCTGCCCCAGGTGCAGACCATGGTGACCAGTAAACTCGGCACCGCCAAAAGCGAGGCCGTGCTGTTATTCCAGGCACTCGACAGCATCCAGAAGATCGTCAACGAGGCCCAGCGAGTGGTTGGCCTGCAAAGCGGCGGCACAGGTGCCGGTGCCACCGTCGTCAACACCAGCAACATTGAGGCCTGTGCACTGGACTACCAACTCGCCGTGCTGGTGGCCGCACGCGACACCACGCCCATGTACGCCAGCGTGCCCGCCGGCGGCTGGGCCGCCTACGCCGGCAGGCATCTCGCCCCCGGCGGGACACTGCCCCACTTCTACGACCTGTATGGCGCCAATGACCCTTCGGCCGTGGCCAATTCGCAGTTGCATTACGGAACCGCCGTGGGTATTGCCATTGAAGACCAGCCCCTGTTTCGGGGAACCGTGGCGCTTGATGCATTGGTCGAAAGCGCACGCAACGCTGAGGCCAAGCTGCTGGTTAATAACTTCACCCAAAACGACTTTGGCGATACCCACAGCCTGGTGCTCCTGGTCGACTCGCTGTCGGTGCAAAATGCGCTTGCGCAGCTTGACCCCGCTTTGAGCCAGGGCACGGTCAATACGATCTGGAAAATTGCCAGCAGCCAAAAAGCCGAAAGCAGCTTGCTCGGAGGCCAGGGCCGGGCCGAAGGCGACGTTCTGGAGAACATCGTCAACAGCCTGGGCGCCGCGCTGGGCCTGAACACCCAGGCCGGCTGGACCCCGCTCAAGGGCGACACCACAGGCGGCACCTGGGCGCGCACCGAAGGCGGTGCCAACGGAAGCACAGGGCGAACAGCCCTGCACAGCGACCTGAACCTGATCGCCAGGTCGGCCCTGGCCCTGGTCGGCAAAGCCCAGGTCCGCGCCAGCGGCGCCGATCTTGGTGCCATGGCGCGCAGTGATTTTGGTGCCCTCATCGCCCTGAAAGACCTGTCGCCTTTGTACATCACCGACAAAGATGCCTCCATCGAAGCGCCGCTGGCCGCCCTGTGGCAAGGCACCCGCGCCGCAGACTACACCGCCTGGCAGGCCGACCAAATCGCGACCCCAGGTACCCTGACTTTCACCGACCCGTGGATCACCGACCGTTCCAGCATGCTCAACGCCCTGCTTCAGCGCAACAGCGGCAATATCGCTGACGGCCTGCTATTGCAGGGCCAGAGCAACACCGACTATGTGGACATGGCCATCGGCAAGAACCTGTTCGTGCGCCGCGGCGTACCGGGCAGCGGCACGGTGGTGAACAAGGTCATCTTTGACGGCGCTGGTGCCGGCAGCCTGGGCGGCGGCACCGGCGCCGACCACCTCTACGGCGGCGCGGGCAATGACACCCTGGAGGGCAAAGGCGGCAACGACTATGAAGAAGGCGGCGTCGGCTTCGACACTTACCGCTTCAGTGCTGCCGGCTGGGGCCATGACGTGGTGGTCGATGCGGACGGCGCCGGCTGCATCCAGCTGGGCGCCGTCATCCTGGCCAGTTGCCGCCCCTGGCCCGGCTCCAGCAGTGTCTGGCTCGACAGCTCGAAGACCTATCTACTGACCCTTGTGCAGGGCGCCGGCGGCACGAACGATCTCGTCATCGCCCGCAAGGACAGCCCCGGCGCTGCCACCCTCTCGGTGCGCAACTGGAGCGAAACCCGCAGCCTGGGGATCACCCTGGATATGGCGCCTGTTCCCGATAGACCCGCCGTTACGCGGGTGGGTTGGCCGACGGACAGTGCCCATGACTTTCGCCCCTTGGGCAGTTCGGGGAATGACAGCCTCACCACCACCGGTTACGGCAAGAGCTTTGACGGCGGAGCGGGCGACGATGCCATGACCATCTTCGGCAATGCCAATCTCCTGGTAGGCGGCGCCGGCGGCGACGAATTGATGACCATCGATGGCAGTTACAACACGCTGGATGGAGGCGACGGCGACGACCTTCTGACGGATGACGGCAGCGGCAGCACCCTGACGGGCGGGGCCGGCAACGACACCCTCATAAGCCGTCACGCACGCAGCACCATCGTCTACAACCCCGGCGACGGCCAGGATCGGGTCATTGCCGGCGCCGACGCCACGCTGGATTTTCGCGATATCAACAGCGCCAATGTGCGCCTCGGGCGCGGCGCGGGTAAAGAGGCAGGCCCAGGCACGGGACTGGCAGCCGGCCTGGACCTGGTGCTGACGATGGGCGGGAGCGACCAGGTCACGGTGCAGGACTATTTCCGGTGGATGCTTCCGGAAGAGGTATTCCCGCCCCGTCCCGTGCTGAAGTTCGCAGACGGCGTATTGACCCCGCAGGCGGTGGTCGACCGCCTGAACCAGGGCGGTAGCGGCGACGACACCTTGTGGGGGATAGAAGACCCCTCGGGCCTGGACGACTTGTCCACTCACCTGCTGGGTGAGGGCGGGAACGACACGCTCACTGCCGCCGGCGCACATGACGTACTGGAAGGCGGCGCCGGCAACGACGTGCTCTTCGCCGGTTCCGGCGCCGACACATTTGTCTTCAACCGGGGTGACGGCCAGGACGTCCTCTACGAGTCCGAGTTCAAGATGGGCGGCAATCACGATGTACTGCAGTTGGGCGCCGGCATCAGCGTCGCCGGCACGCAGCTGGTGCGCACCACGATAGACGCCAGCAGCCAGCCGGCCCTGTCTGATACCGGCCCGGTGCAGGTCATTGGCGAGGGTGACCTGGCGCTGGTTTTTGGCGGTGGCGACCAGATCATTTTGAAGAAGTACTTTTACAGTTTATCGCGCCTGCAGACCATCGCCTTCGCCGACGGCACGCGCTGGAACTATGAGACGGTGGCCGGCCTGGCGGTTCATTCCGGCAGCGAAGGCAGCGACGCATTGCTGGGCCTGGACGATGCGGGCAGCTGGATCTTTGGCGCGGGCGGCGACGACATCCTCTCGGGCAACGACTATGGCGACACGCTCGACGGCGGCGCCGGCACGGATTTGCTCAGCGGCGGTGCCGGCAATGACCGCTACCTCTTTAAGCTGGGCGGCGGGCACGACACCATCACCGATCTCAGCGGCAACGACCGCATCGTGTTCGGTGCCGGCATCAGTGCCGGCCAGGTCAGTGCCAGCCAGGTCGGCATCGACGAATACCTCGACAGCCTGACCAACGGCCAGGACGGCGACGGCCTGGTCTTTGGCCAGGTCACTCTCACGGTGGCGCCCGGCGACACCATCAGTTTCTCTCCCGCCGACAGCGGCTACGGCATCGAACAGTTCGAGTTTGCCGATGGCAGCGTGCTGGGCGCAGGCTGGATCACCGCCCTGTTCAACGCCGCACCCGACGGCCGCGACAAAACCCTGACCCTCAACGAAGACAGCGCCATCACGCTGCAGGCGGCGGATTTCGGGTTCAGCGGCGCGCATACCGGCGACACCTTGAGCGCGGTGCGCATCGACAGCCTGCCAGGGGCCGGCAGCCTCAGGCTCAACGGGGTCGCCGTGACGGCAGCGCAGGTGGTCAGCGCCGCCGACCTCGCCGCCGGCCGGCTAGTGTTCAGCCCGGCCGCCAACGCCAATGGCAGCCAGTACGCCAGCCTGGCCTTCTCTGTCAAAGACCAGAACGGAGTCTTTGATACGACGCCCAATACGCTGGGTTTTAACGTCACGCCGGTCAATGATGCGCCCGCACTGACAGGCGCCAAAGCCGTTCTGGCGAACGGCGCGGAAGACACGGCCTACAGCATTACTCGGGCCAGCCTGCTCGCCGGTTTCAGCGACCTGGAGAGCGGCAGCCTTTCGGTCCTGAATTTGGGCGCCAGCAACGGCACCTTGTCGGCCTTGAATGCAGGCAGCTGGACGTTCACGCCGAACGCCAACTACAACGGCGTGGTCAAGCTGAGCTATGGCGTGAGTGACGGCGCCGCCACCACCCCGGCCACACAAAGCTTCACCATCACGCCGGTCAACGATTCGCCTGTCGGGACCGTGACGGTCAGCGGCAATCCCATCCAGAACCAGGTCTTGCGCGCGGCCCACACGCTGACCGATGTCGATGGGCTGGGCACAGTGAACTACCAATGGCTGGCCGGCGGAGCGGCGATTGCCGGGGCCACCGGCGCCACGCTCACACTGGCCCAGGCCCAGGTCGGCAAGACCATCAGCGTCAGGGCCAGTTACACAGATGCCAAGGGCACGACAGAAAGCGTGGCCAGCGCCGCCACGGCGATGGTGGCCAACGTCAATGACGCCCCTACCGGCATGGTGACCGTCAGCGGCACGGCCAGGCAGAACCAGGTCTTGAGCGCGGCCCATACGCTGGCCGATGCCGATGGGCTGGGCTCGGTGAACTACCAATGGCTGGCCGGCGGAGCGGCGATTGCCGGGGCCACCGGCGCCACGCTCACACTGGGCCAGGCCCAGGTCGGCAAGGCCATCAGCGTCAGAGCCAGCTACACCGATGGCTTGGGCGCGGCCGAAAGCGTGCTCAGCGCAGCCAGTGCGCCTGTCGTCAACGTCAATGACGCGCCCACTGGTGTGGTGGCGATTACCGGTACGGCCAGGCAGAACCAGGTCTTGAGCGCGGCCCACACGCTGGCCGATGTCGATGGGCTGGGCACAGTGAACTACCAATGGCTGGCCGGCGGCGTGGCGATTGCCGGGGCCACCGGCGCCACGCTTACGCTGGGCCAGGCCCAGGTCGGCAAGGCCATCAGTGTCGGGGCTTCCTACACCGACGGCTTTGGCAAGGCCGAAAGCGTGGCGAGCGCGGCCACCGCGGTAGTGGCCAACGTCAATGACGCACCCACGGGCTCACTCAGCCTGCTGCGCAGCGGCGTGGCTGTGACGGCGGCCACCACCGTGCAGCAAGGCCATGTGCTTTCCGTCGCCAGCACGCTGGCCGATCCCGACGGCCTGGGAAGCCTGAAGTACCAGTGGCAAAGCTCACTGAACGGGGCCGGCTGGCGTGACGTCGCGGGTGCCACGGCGGCCAGCTTCACGCTGACGCCGGCACTGGCCGGCCAGAGCGTGCGGGTGGGCGTCAGTTACACCGATGGCGGCGGCACCCTCGAAAGCGCGGCCAGTGCGGCGACCGCCGCGGTCAACCGCATGGCGGGCAGCGCGGGCGCAGATGCACTGGCCGGTACCGTGGGGGTTGACCGCCTCGAAGGCCTGGCCGGTAATGACGCTTATACGGTGAATGATGCAGGTGACGTGGTGGTGGAGAACACCAACGAAGGCACCGACAGCGTCGCCAGTTCGGTGAGCTACAGCCTGGCGGCCAATGTGGAGAACCTCACGCTGGCGGGCACGGCGGCGATCAATGGCACGGGCAATGCCCTGAACAACGCCCTCACCGGCAACAGCGCCGCGAATGTGCTGGATGGCGGCGCGGGCGCCGACACGATGGCGGGCGGCGCGGGCAACGACGTTTACGTGCTCGATAACGCAGCCGACGTGGTGATTGAAGCAGCCAACGCCGGCACGGACACAGTGCAGGCCAGCGTCAGCTACACGCTGGCCGCCAATGTCGAAAACCTCACGCTGACGGGCAGCGCCGTCCTTAACGGCACGGGCAACGCCCTGGCCAATGTGTTGAGCGGCAATGCGGGCAAGAACATCCTGGCAGGTGGTGCGGGTGGCGACAGCTACCTGGCGTATCGCGGCATGGGGCAGGACCGCATCGTGGAGAACGACCCAACGCCAGGCATCACCGATGTGTTGTCCTTCGGCGCCGGCGTCAGCAGCAAGCAGCTGTGGTTCCGCCACACAGGCAACGACCTCGACATCAGCATCATCGGCACGGCCGACAAGGCCACGGTGCAGAACTGGTATTCAGGCAGCGCCTGTCACGTCGAGCAGATCAAAGCCGGCGATGGCAAGGTGCTGCTGGACACCCAGGTCGAAGCCCTGGTGCAGGCCATGGCCGGCCTTGCACCGCCGGCCATGGGACAGATCGATCTCTCGGCGGCTTATGCGGCTCAGTTGGCACCTGTGCTGGCCGCCAACTGGCATTGAAGAAGAGTCGCCGCCGGGCAAACCCAGGCCGGCGCTCGCCGGCCCCGCCTAGCGGGCAGGGGTAGCCGGCGGCGTCGTTGCCGCCGGCGCGGCCTGCAGCTGCGCCGCGGCCAGTTCCTTGAACATGGCCTGCGTGTCCTGCGGCTTGTGCGGCGTCATGCGCGTGTCCCAGCACACACCGATCTGCTTGGGCAGCGAGACTTCGATGGCCGGCACGGCGGTGGCGTTGGAGAGCTTGGCCTGGATGCCGCGCTCCTCGCGCGCGAACTGGGCGTCCTGCAGGCGCTGCTTCTCGGCCGTCTTGTCTTTTTCCTGGCGCTCGAGTTGCTCGAGTTGCTGCGCCGCCTTGAGGATCGCGTCCTGGCCCTCGAAGTTGTAGCGCAGGCCGACCTGGCGCACGCCCAGCGCGTCCAGCCGTGCGCGCGCCGCCGGGAACTCGTCGACGTTGAACTGGCGCGCGCCGTCGCGGAAGTCCTGCAGGAAACGCACAACGCCGCTGCCGCCGGGGTATTTCTTGGTGAGCACCACGTCCTCGATCTTGATCTGCAGCGTGACGTCGCCGCACTGGCGGTCGCCCAGCGGGAAGCTGTCGCTGACCGGGAAGTTGTAGTTGTTGAGCACGCGCGCGCCGGAAGCGCACTGGATGGCCAGCACGGTCACAAAGGGCTTGGCCTTGGCGCCGGGGTTGACGCTGGTGGGCTGGGCGGTGATGGTGAGCTGCTGGGCCTGGGCCTTGATGGCCTCGACCTTCTGCTTGATGTCAGCCAGCGCGCGGTCTATCTGGGCCATGGCCTGCTGGGCCTGCAGCTGTTCCTTCTGCACCGCGAGCTTGTCGGTCTGGTCCTGCAGTTCGGCGCGCTGCTGCGTCACGAGCTGCTCCACGCGCTTGCCCGCCGCATCGTTGAGCATGGGCAGGAACTGGCGCGTGAAGGGCACGCTGTAGCCCAGGGTCTGCACGATGGCGAAGCGATTCGCGTCGCGCTGCAAAAAGGGCTTGGCCGGGCCGTCGGCGAAGGCCCAGACAGTGCCCTTGGCGCCGTAGAGCTGGTCCACCATGGCCGCCATGTTGGGTGCGGTCTGCAGCGGCCAGTCCACCTTGGAGGCCCATTCGCTCTGCAGGCTGCAGGAGGCCTGCTCCTCGGTGTAGGCCAGCACGAAGCGCAGCGGCCCACCCATGAGCTGCCAGACGATTTCATCGCTGGGGCTGTTGTAGCCCACCTGCCTGCGCAACTGGACCAGGCTGTCGGCCGTGGACTGCAGGGCCGAGGCCTTGACGGCCGGGTCGGTGGAAAAGCCGTGGAACTCCACCGCCGCCTGGTAGGCCTTGGCCGGCCCCACCACCACATCGGTGGCCACGGCATTGAGGTCCTTGAAGAACTTCTGCAGCGTGGCGGCTGCGTCCAGGTTGTTCTTGATGGTGTCCTGGCCCAGCTTGGGCGCGCCGCCCAGGACTTCCTTCATGGCCTTGCCGCCCACGTTGTTGATGGCGCCCACCACGTTGAGGGCCTCGCCCGCGGTGCCGGAGCGCGCAGCCTGCCGGCGCAGATCGGCCAGCTCGCGCGACAGCCGCAGCCAGCTTGGCAGCTGGGCGGCGGGCTGGTCGCCGAACTCTTCATTGAGCCTGTCCATCACGCGGAAGTAGGGGCTGCGCGCGCTGGTGATCAGGCCCATGGCGGCGCGCCATTCGGCCTCGCCCGACAGCGTGCGTTCTGTGCCTGAAAAACCGGTGGCGAATTTCTGCCAGGCCTGGATGCGGTTTTCCTTGTACCAGGCTTCGAAGGCGCCGCGCTGCGCGAGGAACTTGGGGCCGTCGTCTATGCTTTTTTCCATCTCCGCGAGGAAGCTGTCGATTTCCTTCTTGCCCGGGTTGGTGAAGGCCGCGGACACCACCGGCAGCGCCTGCCCGGCCGCGGGCGCGCGGGCCTGGCTGGTGCCGACCCAGAAATCCTGCACCGTGACGGGCTTGTGCAGCGGGTTGGTGTCGGGCAGGTCGGCCAGCCAGCTGAGGTTGGGGTCGTGGAAAGCCAGGCGGTTGAGCAGCTGCTGCTCATAACGCAGGCGCACCGGCACATAGGGGTCGGTGGGCGCCGACCAGGCGATGTTGGAGATATAGAGGTCGTTCAGGCGCGTGTAGAGCTCTGGGGTGTAGCGCGAGATGTGCTGGCGCTGCGGCATGGCCAGCAGCGTCTGGCGGTCGGCGCCGCGCTCGTGCGCCTGCAGCAGGTTGATGTAGCGCACCAGGTTGCGCATCATGCGCGCGAACTCGTGGTTGGGGTCGTCCTTGAGGATGCGCTCCGAGTCTTCCTGGTAGTTGGCGTCGGTGGTCGGCAGGATGTAGCGGCGGAAATTGCCGGTGTAGCTGCTTTTGAGGCGCTCCTCGAGGTCGTCCATGTTGGTGGTTTCCACCATCCACTGGCTTTTCCAGCTGTCGTTGCGGCGCTCGACCAGGGAGATGGTGTCGCTCAGGCGCTCCAGCGTGGTCGCGTCCTCGTCCAGGTTGCCGGTAAAACGTATGCTCAGGCGGTCTTTTTCCTGCAGCAGCGACAGCGTCTGCATGTTGTCCAGGAAACCGATGGTGATGAAGATCGCCGCCGCGACGCTGAGCAGCACCCAGGCCAGCATGCCGAGGTTCTGCGTGGCGGTGCGCCAGGGGTTGCGCAGCGAGGCCGGCAGCGAAATGCTGCGGTCCTGCGGCAGCACCCGCCCGAAAAAATCATGCAGGAACAGCCCGGCGTTGGCGCTGGGATGCGGCGGCACCGGCGGCAGCACCTGGCCCAGCAGGCTGGAGACGGCGCCGCCTTGCTGCAGGCCGCTGCTGAAGAACAGGCCGCGCAGGAAAGGCGTTTCAAGGTAGGCGCTGTCGCCGAAGCAGGCGCGCAGAAACACTTCCAGGCCGGGCTTGAGCTGGGCCAGCTCATTGGGAAACATCAGCAGCTCGGGCGCGACCGGGGTGCCGCGCGCCACCAGCACGGTGCGCAGCACCTGCAGCCGTTCATGGATGTTGCCGAAGGCCTTGTCGAGGAAGGGGTTCTCGCCGGGCTCGCCGGCGTCCGGCTCGGCCAGGTAGCCCATGGCCTGCTCCAGCGATTTTTCGCTGAGCTGGCGGGCCCACTCTTCCATGCCGTAAATGCGGTCGCACTGCGTGACCATCACGTAGACCGGGAAACGCTTGCCGAACAGGCGTATCAGCTGCTCGATGCGCTCGCGCACCACGCGGCCTTCTTCCAGCAGCGCATCCTTGTCGGGGTGGGACAGGCGCTCGGTGCTGATGGCCAGCACCAGGCCGTTGAGCCCTTCCTTGCCGCGGTACTTGGCCAGCAGGTCCAGGCCCAGCTCCCATTCGCTGCGGTCCTGCTCGAGGTCGGCCGCCTCGACGTAGCGCCCGGCGCAGTCGATGACCACGGCGCGGTCGAAATACCACCAGTCGTAGTTCGAGGTCTGCTCGATGCGCGCACTCTGGCTGACCTTCTGGATCGACGAGGACAGGCGCGTGCGCGTCAGCGCCGTGGTCTTGCCGGTGCCGGAGCGGCCCACCACCATGTACCAGGGCAGCACGTAAAGCGGGTTGCCGAAGCGCTTGAGGCTGGAGGCGCGCAGCGTGGCGGCGGCCGTCTTCCATTTGCGGATCAGCACCGCACGCGGCGACGCCTGCTTGGCCACCTTGTCCTGGCCGGCCGACGACAGCTGCGCCATGCGGCTGCGCGAGCGGTAGACCTGCACCAGGCGGATGATGAAGCGCACCAGCAGGTACAGCCCCAGCACCCCGAGGAACACCGCCACGGCCGCCCACAGCGGCCATTCCATGTAAAGGGCCAGGCCCCAGCTCAGCAGCGCCAGCACCGTGAGGGCCAGCAGCCAGAGGACGATGCTACCCAGCGCCTTCATTTGATCTGCGCCATGATGGAGCTGGCCGTCTGCCAGATGATCAGGTGGTAGATGCCGTAGAGCACGGCCAGCACGGCCAGCGGCGCCAGCAGCACGCTGAGCGTGAGCGATGAGACGCGCCAGCGCCAGCGGCCCTCGCCCGGCTGCCGGCCGCCCTTGCGCCCCACGCTGGCATAGGCCTGCGGAAACAGCACCTTGCCCGAATCGCCGTAGAGGCCCTCGCCTTGCACCAGCTGCGCCAGGCTGGCCTGCTTGATGTCTTCCAGGCTCTTGGGATTGCGGTCATGGCCGTAGCGCCCGGCAAAGCCCAGGGCCAGGCAAAAGAAATACACCTCGCGCACCGCCAGCTGCTGCGGGCCCAGGGCCTCCAGGCGGGTGAAAAATTCAACCCCGGCGCTGGACACGTTGAAATAGCGTTTTTGCAGCAGCAGGCGCTTCCATTCCTCGGCGCCCGGCCAGGCGGTGGCCAGCAGGAGCTCGTCGGCCCAGGCGGCCACGGCGAACATGCCGCTCATCGTGTCGGACTCGGCGATGCCGGCTTCCTGGGCCTTGCGGCGGGCGTCGGAAAGCAGGCTGTCGAGCTGGTCCTTGACCGATGCCGCGCTTGCCGAGGGCTGGCCCTGGAAGTGGCGCACATAGGCCATGAAGGGAATGAAACAGTCAACAAGGCGCACGCGTTATCTCCGCAACACAACAATTTCGGCCTTGAGGTCGGCCGGCGCATCCATCCAGTACAGTGCGACGGAGCCCTCGCGCTCCACCATCTCCCACTGCTGGCTCATCTGCTCGATGCGGAAGTAGTAGGAGTATGAGCGGCGCGGCAGGCCCTGCGGCGCGGCCGCCATGTGGATCAGCTCCAGCCCCGGCAGCGCGTGCGCGATCAGGCCCGGCATCTCGTCGGTGGCGGCCAGGCGCGCGTCGCGCTGCACCGCGTCCACCACCCATTCCATGTCTTTCTCGGTGCGTATCACCAGGTAGAAGCGGTTGCGCTGGCCGAAGAAGTTGCGCGGCAGCTGGCCCACGTGGTAGTCACCCTGGGGTTGCAGGATGGCCAGGAACTCCGGCCCCACGGTGATTTCATTGAGCAGGTGGCTGACCATGGTGCGCACGCGGTCGAAACACTTGCCGAGGTCGGCGTGGTCGTAGGGCGGCAGGCCCGGCGTGCCGTCCTCGGCCTCGCCCAGCATGTTGAAGCGCTCGGAAAACGAGCTCAGTTCGCCGATCAGCTGGCGCATGGCGCCGTAGGCCAGCCAGGGATGGACCTGGCGCGTCTCGGTCAGGTGGAACAGGTAGGGGCTGGCCCGGTTCAGCGAGCGCAGGGCCAGCAGGAACACCATGTAGCTCGCGTCGAACTCGGCCTTTTGCATCTCGCGCGGGCTTTTGTATTCCTGCAGCTGGCGGGCGCGCCCGGTCAGCTCGTCGCGTATGTCCTTGACCAGGCGCAGCAGCACGTTGGAGCCGGCAATCGCGTAGCAGGGCGGGATGAAGCTTTCGGACAGCTTGATCGCGTCGCCGTCGCGCACCAGGCGCGCGATCGGGATCAGGCTGTAGTCCTGCAGCTTGTCGATCTCGCCCTCGAAAAACACCTTGACCACATGCAGCAGCGTGCGCACCTGGGCCGCCGGGCCGTCGGAATACAGGTCGGCGACCTCGGGCGGGTTGGCCAGCGTGGCGTAGCGCGTGGCGGCGGCGCCGGCGGCCGTCAGGTCGGCCGCGATGGTCACATTGTTTTCGGTGGCGCTGAGTTTTTTCAGGCCCAGGTAGACCGTGAAGGGCTTGTCGCCCTCCACCCAGTCCACGTCGAAAGGCCTGGCCTTGATGACGGCATTGCCCGGGTACTCTATATAAGTGCGGTCCTGGAACAGCAGGCGCGCGGCCTGCACTTCCACCGTGCGGTTGCCGGCCGCCGCGGCGACCAGCTCGAGTTCGCCCACGCCCCAGAAATGCGGCAGGCCGGACTCCTGCATGGGTTTGTGCTGGAACTGGTTGTGCAGGTCAGCCATCTGGAAATGCTGGGACTGCAGGAACATGCCCTGGTGCCAGTAAATGCCTTGTTTTTCTTCCATGTGCTGCCTGCTGTCCTTATTTGTCCAGTTTC
>Ga0207426_1000425_pt1 | contig 69088 bp, 64 predicted proteins | sample AraplaMF_Cvi_mMS_FD_184265 | JGI IMG/M metagenome (GOLD analysis project Ga0207426, IMG submission 184265) | Arabidopsis root microbial communities from the University of North Carolina, USA - plate scrape MF_Cvi_mMS (SPAdes) (version 2) | ecosystem: Host-associated > Plants > Roots > Endosphere...
GGCGTCGGCGATCGAGCCCGGGCGCAGGCCGTCGCCGAGCGAGAACGAGACGTCATACTTGCGCATGAGGTCGCAGATCTCGTCGAAATGGGTGTAGAGGAAGCTCTCCTTGTGATGCGCCAGGCACCACTTCGCCATGATCGAGCCGCCGCGGCTGACGATGCCGGTGACGCGGCTGGCGGTGAGGTGGATGTATTGCAGGCGCACGCCGGCGTGGATGGTGAAATAGTCGACGCCCTGCTCGCACTGCTCGATCAGCGTGTCCTTGTAGAGCTCCCAGGTGAGCGCCACCGGATCGCCGTTGCACTTCTCCAGCGCCTGATAAATGGGAACGGTGCCGATCGGTACCGGCGAGTTGCGCAGAATCCACTCGCGCGTGGTGTGGATGTTGCGCCCCGTGGAGAGGTCCATCACGGTGTCGGCGCCCCAGCGGATCGCCCACACCATCTTCTCGACCTCTTCCTCGACCGACGAGGTCACCGCCGAGTTGCCGATATTGGCGTTGATCTTGGTCAGGAAGTTGCGGCCGATGATCATCGGCTCGAGTTCACTGTGGTTGATGTTGGAGGGGATGATGGCGCGGCCGCGCGCGATCTCGTCGCGCACGAACTCCGGTGTGATGAAGGCGGGCACGGAGGCGCCGAAGCTCTCGCCGTCGGCGAGCGCGGCTTCGGCGCGCTCGAGCTGCTGCTTGCGGCCGAGGTTCTCGCGCTCGGCGACGTAGATCATCTCCTTGGTGACGATGCCGGCGCGGGCGAATTCGAGCTGGGTGATCTTGTGGCCGTCGAGGCCGCGCAGCGGCTTGTGATAGGCCGAGAAGGCGCGCGCGGCCTTGTCGGTGGAGACGCTGCCATTGTCCTCCGGCTTGATCTGGCGGCCGTCATATTCCTCGACGCCGCCGCGCTCCAGCACCCATTGCTTGCGGCTGCGGGCAAGGCCGGCGTTGACGTCGATGGTGACGGAGGGATCGGTGTAGGGGCCCGAGGTGTCGTAGACCGGCAGGTTCGGCTCGCCGGCGCCTTCGGAGAGGATGATCTCGCGCAGGGGCACGCGGACGTCGGGCGCGGCGTCCGGGGAGGCAAAGATCTTGCGCGAGGAGGGCAGCGGGCCGGTGGTGACGGCGGGGACGGTCTTGTCGGGGTTGGAGCGGATGTTCATGGGATCCTCCGGTTTAATTCTGACGTGTGGGCGTCTGGGCGACGCCGGTGACTTCTTGCTCCGTCATTGCGAGCCAACGGGTCCGCGCGAAGCGCGGCCCGATGACAAGCTCCGCGAAGCAATCCAGAAATGCTTCCGCGGAAGCAGTCTGGATTGCTTCGTCGCAAGCGCTCCTCGCAATGACGGGGGGAGAGAGTGAGGGCATCACGCAGCTTCCTTCAGCCCGAGCCATTGCCGCACGCGGGCATCGGGATCGGCGTTCTGGGTGACGTCGCTGACGACGGCAATGGAATCCGCGCCTGCGGCAAAGATCTCCGCGGCGTGCTCGAACTTGATGCCGCCGATCGCGACCAGCGGGATGCTGCCGATGCGCTTCTTCCATTCCGTGATCTTCGGAATGCCCTGCGGCTCGAAGCGCATCGATTTGAGTGTGGTGAAGAAGATCGGGCCGAGCGCGACGTAGTCGGGTTTTGCGGCGAGCGCGGTTTCGAGCTCCGCGTCGTCATGCGTGGAAACGCCGAGCGAGAGGCCGGCCTCGCGGATCGCATTCAGGTCCGCGTCCGCCAGGTCCTCCTGGCCGAGATGCAGATATTTCGCGCCGGCGACGATCGCGGCGCGCCAATAGTCGTTCACGACGAGCTTGGCCTGCGTGCCCTCAGTGATCGCCAGCGCGTCGGTGACGATCTGCAGCGCGTCGGCGTCGTTCAGCTCTTTCGTGCGCAGCTGGATGGTGCCGACGCCGAGCTTGGTCAGGCGTTCGACCCATTTGAGGCTGTCGACGACGGGATAGAAGCGATCAGGATACGGCATGCCAGAACGGGGTCCCAACGACAGGGGTGGAGGGGGAGGCGAAGTCGCGGGCGTTCATCAGCCCGGCCTCGTAGGCGGTGCGGCCGGCCTCGATACCGAGGCGGAAGGCATTGGCCATCGCGACGGGATCGGCGGCCTTGGCGATGGCGGTGTTGAGCAGCACGGCGTCGTAGCCGAGCTCCAGCGCTTGCGCGGCGTGCGAAGGTGCGCCGATGCCGGCATCGACCACCAGCGTGATGTCGGGCAGGCGCTCGCGCATCAGCTTGAGAGCGTCGCGGTTGGTAATGCCCTTGGCGCTGCCGATCGGCGCGGCCCATGGCATCACCACCTTGCAGCCGGCATCGACCAGGCGGTTGGCGACCGAGAGATCTTCCGTGCAATAGGGGAACACCTCAAAGCCGTCCTTGATCAGGATGGTGGCAGCTTCGACGAGGCCGACGACGTCGGGCTGCAGCGTGTCGTTGTCGGCGATGACTTCCAGCTTGATCCAGCTTGTGCCGAACAATTCGCGCGCGAGCTTGGCGGTGGTCACGGCTTCCCGCACGGTGCGGCAGCCGGCGGTGTTCGGCAGCACGGTGACGTCGAGCTCGCGGATCAGTTTCCAGAACGCGTCGCCCGATTTGCCGCCGGCGGATTCACGGCGCAGCGACACCGTGACGATGCCTGCACCCGAGGCGCGGATCGCGTCCTGCATGATGGCGGGCGAGGGATAGAGCGCGCTGCCGATGAGGAGGCGGGAGGCGAAGGATTTGCCGTAGAAGGTCACCATGAAGGTGTCTCCTTAGAAAAGGCTGTCGTCCCGGCGAAGGCCGGGACCCATACCGCGTGATTTCTCTTGGGGCACACGGAGAGAGACCGGCCGTCCCAACGCAAGCCTGTGGTTATGGGTCCCGGCCCCCCGTGCGCAAATTGCGCACTAGGCCGGGACGACCTGGGGAGGGAGCTTGCCCGCATCATCACCCTCCCTGCCGCGGCGTGATGATCTCGATCTCGTCGCCGGCTTTCAGGCTGGTCTCGGCCCAGCGGCTTTTCGGCACGACGTCGTAGTTCAGCGCGATGGCGAAATGCGTGCCTTCGTAGTCGAGCTCGCTGAGCAGCGCGCCGACGCTTGCGGAGGTCACCTCGCGCTGTTCGCCGTTGACGATCACGCGCATTGCATCACCTCGTTGTCGATCTGGCCGCGCTCGACGTAATTCAGCGTCAGCTCGGCGAGCGCCGGCGCGATCAGGAAGCCGTGGCGGTAGAGGCCGTTGACGGCGATGGTCTCGCCACGGATGCCGATGCGCGGCAGATTGTCGGGGTAGGCGGGGCGAAGGCCCGAGCCGAATTCGACGATGCGGGCTTCGCCGAAGGCCGGATGCACGGCATAGGCCGCACCCAGCAGCTCCAGCGCCGAGCGGACGCTGACGCCGGTGTCCTCGGCCTCGATCGAGGTCGCGCCCAGCATGAACAGATTATCCTCGCGCGGGATCACGTAGAGCGGCCAGCGCGGATGGATCAGCCGCACCGGGCGCGACAGCTGCACCTCGCTCGTCTCGATCAGGATCATCTCGCCCTTGACGCCGCGAAGCTCGGGTTGTTCCTCGCGCGCGGACAGGCCGCGGCAGTCGATCACGATGCCGTCGAGATCTTTGGCTGTGACGTCGCTGTCGAACTTGATGGTGCCGCCGGCCGCCTTGATGCGCTCGTGCAGCTTCGGCAGCACGCGGCGCGGCTCGACATGGCCCTCGGTCGGGAAGAACAGCGCATCGCGGAAGCGGCCTTCCAGCGACGGCTCGAGCTCGGCAAGGCCCGCGGCGTCGAGCCGGCGGTGGCCTTCGGTCATGCGGGCAAAGCGCTCGAAATCGTTGCGCTCGCGCGGATGGGCGACGACGAGGGAACCGTTGAAGGGGGTGTCGGGCAGCTCGCGCCGCCAGATGTCGAGGGAGCGCAGGCCGAGCCTGGAGATGATGGGTTCGGCGACCTCGGCCTCGCAATAGGGCGCCAGCATGCCGCCCGCCCAATGGCTGGTGGAATCGGTCATGGCGGCGTCACCGCGCTCGTGTAGCGTCACGGTGTGGCCGGCCTGCGCGAACAACAATGCCTGCCAAGCGCCTGCAATGCCTGCGCCGATGATGGATACCGGTGAATCCGGACGCTTGGTCGTGTGCAACATCCCTGTCCCTTCGCCGGCATGACCCGGATCAGGTTCAAAGGGTCACCGCGGTCCTGGGCGGTATTGCCCATTTAGCGGTATCTCAGCTCCTCCTCGGAGCACCCCTCGGAACGGCTCTAATGTAGGACAGCGGGGCGGCGTGGTCAACGCGCCTGCCACAGAGCAGTCATTCCGGGGCGGCTCGAGGAGCCGAACCCGGAATCTCGAGATTCTCAGGTGCGCAAGTGCGCACCATAGTTCGGTCCTGCGGACCGCCCCGGAATGACAGCGACTAGTGTGGAACCTGCGCCCGCGCATTGCGGACGCGCTGGGCCAGCTTCTTGTGCGGCACGGTGCCGAACATCGGCTGCGGGTTGCCGTTCGGCTCAAGCCAGGTCTCGGCGCTGGCCTGCTGCACCGTCTCCTGGCGCTGGCGCTTTGCAGCGTAGTAATAGCCGCCTGCGAAATAACGCACAGCTCGGGCATGGTCGCCATTGGCGGCGCGATAGGCGCCGGCGAGGTACTTCACGGCATAGGTGAGGTTGGTGTTGGGATCGCGCAGGCCCGCGGCATCGCCGGTGTAGCCGACGCCGCGCGCGGTCGCGAGCTTGATCTGCATCAGGCCGATGGTGCCGCCATGGCCGACGAGGCCTGGCTGATAGCGGCTTTCGCGCATGATGACGCGATGCACGAGCGCTTCCGGCACGCCGTTGGCGCGGGCGTGCATCGCGACCATCTCGGCATAGTCGGCCTCGCCCGCGAATGCGGCCTGCGGAACGAAGAGTGCGGCCGCGAGCAGCGCGGCAATGGGTAAAATTTTCATGAGATATTCCTGAGGTCGTTGGAAAGTGACCTGCACCCGGCTGCCGTTAGGCCCGGCGAAGGCGGCGATGATGTGACCAAACGCCGCCGTTAACGTTTTTGCGGTGCCGAGCCGCCGTTACGACTCAATGCTGGCGTAGTCAGGCTGCCGGGGCGAACGACCCCCGCTCGCGACAGCACGCCTGTCTATTCGCGCAGGCCCGCGAAAGCGAGTATGTAAGCGCTGCAAATCGGGAGAGGTGCCATGACAAAAGCCAGTCTCGTCAGTGCGCACACCGGCGACATCCCCAGACATAACCCCTGTGCCCAATGCGGCACCCCGATTCCCCAGCCCGACTGGATCGAGCCGGGCGAGGGGCGCATCTCCTATCTCTGGAATTGCCACGCCTGCAACTATCGCTTCGAGGCCGTGGCGATCTTCGAGGAGCACGCGGCGATCCCACTCGCAGCTTAACGCGCGAATTAGGCCGCCAGCCGCGGCTGCTGCCACACCGGCAATTGCATCCGCACGATCAGGCCATTCGGCGCGCGGTCGTGCAGCGAGAGCTCGCCGCCGTGGGCGACAGCGATCGCGCGCGCGATCGACAGGCCGAGACCAAAGCCGGTGGAGTCGTCCATGGTGCGCGCGTCGTCGCCGCGCACGAACGGCTCCAGCATCTCCTGCTTGCGCGCGTCAGAAATGCCGGGGCCGTCATCCTCGACGTCGATGACGAATTTGGTGCTCGATGCGTCCAGGCGGATCGTCACCTCGGCGCCGAAGCGCACCGCGTTCTCGACGAGGTTGGTGACGCCGCGATGCAGATCGTCGGGCCGCGCGGCGGCGGTCGCCGATATCGGCCCCTCATAGTGCACGACATGGCCCATGTCGCCGAACTGGTCGGCGATGAGCTGCAGCGTGCTGGCGATGTCGACCAGGGTCACCGCTTCGATCTTGCGGTCGTTGCGCAGCAGCGACAGCACGCTTTCCAGCATCGAGCGCATCTGGTCGAGGTCGATCAGCATGCGCTTGCGGTTGGTCTCGTCCTCGATGAACTCGGCGCGCAGGCGCAGCCGCGTGATCGGCGTGCGCAGGTCATGGCTGATCGCGGCCAGCATCCGCGTGCGGTCCGACATCAGCCGCGCGATGCGCTCATGCATGCGGTTGAGCGCGCGCGCCACCGAGCGGATCTCTTCCGGACCGCGCTCGGGCAGCGGGTCGGCGCCGCCGTCCAGGCTGAAATTCTCGGCGGCCCTGGCGAAGGACGACAGCGGTGCGGCCAGCGCGCGCGCCGCCCACAGGCCGAGCACGGTGATGCAGATGAAAGCCGTCATCAGCGTCACCAGCCACGGCGCGCCCCAGAACCACGGCCGCGGGCCGCCGCCCTCGACACGGCCGGCGATCACGCTGCCGTCGGGGAGTTCGATGCCGACGCGGTGCGCGGGTCCGTCTCCGGGCAGCTGCACCACCTTGTAGCCGCGGCCGAGATGACGGCGTATGCCGTGCAGATGCGGGTTGTCGCTCCCCTCGACGATTCCGGCGGTACCGGGCGCGAGCATCTCGATGCCGAGCTTGGGAAAGGCGCGCGTGAGATCGGCAACGAGGCGCGGGCGATCGCCGGCGTCAGTCGCGCCGAGCAGCAGCGCGGCATCGGTCAGTTGACGCGCGCTGTCCGGCGGCGTGTCCGGACGGTCCGGCCGGCTGATCAGGAAGGCGACGGTGACGACGAGATGGAGCGCGACGGTCGAGGCCAGCACCAGCGCGGCGATCTGCCCGCCGATACCCCTGAGATGAAAGAACCCGAACGGCTTCATCGTCGGCGTCCCCTCAGCTGCTCAGGGACGCCGCGACCGCTTCAGTGCCTGCCGGTTCAGTCCTTGGCGTGAACAGATAGCCGCCGGAGCGCACCGTCTTGATGATGGTGGGATCGGCCGGATTGGGTTCGATCTTGCGGCGGATGCGGCTGACCAGCACGTCGATGGAGCGCTCGAACGAGCCGGTGTTGCGGCCCTGCGTGAGGTCGAGCAGGCTGTCGCGCGACAGCACGCGGCCGGGCCGTTCGCAGAAGGTGCGGAGCAGGTCGAACTCGGCGCTGGTCACGGCGACGCGCGCGCCTGCGGGATTGCGCAGCTCGCGCAGGCGAAGATCGATGCGCCAGCCCTCGAAGGCGAGCGTGCTCGCACCTTCGATCGAGCTTGCCGCTTGGGCAGCGGCCTGGCGGCGCAGCACCGCGTTGATGCGGGCGAGCAGCTCGCGCGGGTTGAAGGGTTTCGGCAGGTAATCGTCCGCGCCCATCTCGAGGCCGACGATGCGGTCGATGTCCTCGCCGCGCGCGGTCAGCATGATGATCGGCGTCAGCGACTCCGAGCGCACCTTGCGGCACAGGCTCAAGCCGTCCTCGCCGGGCAGCATGACGTCGAGAATGATGAGGTCCACGCGGTGATCGGCCATGGCGCGCGACATCTCGCGGCCATCGCTCACGGCGGTGACGTTGCAGGCGTTGTTGCGCAGGTACTTCGCAATCAACGTCCGGGTTTCGCGGTCGTCCTCGACGACCAGGATGTTGGGATTGGGAATGGCCATGCGCTTTGTTTGTCCAAGATTCGGGCCAAATGGCGAAGATTTTTGTTTCAGATTGTTTCCGCTGGCCGGTCCGCAACATGGCGACACGCCCGGGCAGGAAAGCGGCAAGGTCTCGTTAAGGCCGTTAACCATACCGTGGCGCCGTCGCGTAAGAAACCCCGCAAAAACCACGGAGTCATGATGACCTCGATTTCGGCGGCCTCCGCCGGTAGCTACCAGTCGCCGCTGCAGCGGCTGCAGCAGGAATTGCAATCGGAAGTTTCCGCCGGCACGGTCTCGTCGTCGGACCAGTCCGCGCTCTCGACGGCGCTGACCGACATCGACACCGCGCTTCAGCAGAGCCGGTCGAGCGACCAGTCCAGCGGCACGCGTCCCTCCAAGGACGAGATGCAGTCGAAGATCGACGATCTCATCTCGAACGAAGTGTCGAACGGGACGCTGACCTCCGATCAGGCCGACGAGCTGAAGAACGTCTTCCAGTCCGCCTTCTCGAACGGCCCCGGCGGTGCGGGCGGTCCCGGTGGCGCCGGCGGGCCTCCGCCCGGCCCGCCGCCGGACGACAGCTCTTCGGATTCGTCGTCGACGGATTCGAGCAGCAGCTCGACGGACCAGACCACGGCCGAGATCCTGCAGCAGTTTCTCCAGGCGCTGCAGCAGTCGCAATCGTCGAGCGCGTCCTACGGCGCCAACGGCAGCTCATCGGGCGGCCCGAATTTTTCCGCGCTTCTGATCGACTTCAAGAGCTGACTTTTAGAGCTGACCTGCGCGACGCAAGGTCGGCGCGTTCCCCGCCGCGCTCGTGCTTCACCCAGGGCGCATGATCGTCGGCGGGGAACCGTGCGCCGCAAAATGTTCCTGAGTGACGCAGGAACAATCGTCGCGTTTTCGCGCTCGCACATGACGCGACGAAATTGCGGCGCGCTAGGAACTGGGCGTGTTCAGCGCTGTTTTCCCCGCACAAGTTTTCTGTGAAGGAGAGGACAACAATGCTGATGAAATCGATCGCCGCCGGCCTTGCCAGCACCGCCCTGCTTGCGACCGTTGCGTTCGCGCAAGCGCCGACCGCCACCACCGACAAGGCTGCGCCTGCGGCCACCGCCACGACGACGACCACGAGCGCGTCGGGGCAATGGCGTGCCTCGAAGATGTCGGGCCTCAAGGTCTACAACGACGCCAACGAGAACATCGGCTCGATCAACGAGCTCTTGATGGACAAGAATGGAGACGTCAAGATCGCCGTCATTGGCGTCGGCGGCTTCCTCGGCATGGGCGAGCATCTGGTCGCCGTGCCCTATGACAAGTTGAAGTTCGTCAACGAGGCCGTGGCCTACACCGGCGCCGCCACGAACCCGGGCGCCAAGCCCGCCACGACCACGGGCGCTGCGACCGGCACCGACAAGACCGCGACGACCACGACGTCGTCCTCGTCGAAATGGTATCCGGATCACGCCGTGTTCAATGCGAGCAAGGACGAGCTGAAGGCCATGCCCGAGTTCAAGTACTCGGAGTAATGCGGCTCGTGTGACCATTTAAACGAGGCGCGCCCGGTTTTCACCGGGCGCGCTGTCGTGTCTTCGTCATTGCGAGGAGCTCTTGCGACGAAGCAATCCAGGCTGGCGCCATGGAGGGATTCTGGATTGCTTCGCTTCGCTCGCAATGACGGAAATGGCCGAAACTAGTGCGTCACCAGCGGGCAGCCGCCCTTGTCGAGCGGGCGGAAGGCTTCGTCGCCGGGGACGGTGGCGATCAGCTTGTAGAGGTCCCACTCGCCCTTGGATTCCTCGGGCTTCTTCACCTCGAACAGATACATGTCGTGGACCATGCGGCCGTCGATGCGGATCTTGCCGTTCCTGGCGAAGAAGTCGTTCACCGGCGTCTTGCGCATCTGCTCCATCACCTTCGGGGCCTCGTCGGTCTTGATGGCGTCGATCGCCTTCAGATAGTGCATGGTCGCCGAATAGAGGCCGGCCTGGATCATGGTCGGCATGTGGCCGACCTTCTCGTTGAAGCGCTTCGAGAAGGCGCGGGTCTCCTCGTTCATATCCCAGTAGAAGGCGTCGGTCACGATCAGGCCCTGCGTCGCCTTGATGCCGAGCGAGTGCGTGTCGGTGATCTCCTGCAGCAGCGCGATCATCTTCTGGCCGCCCTGGGTCAGGCCGAACTCCGCGGCCTGCTTCAGCGCATTGGTGGTGTCGCCGCCGGCGTTGGCGAGCGCGACCACCTTGGCCTTGGAGGCCTGGGCCTGCAGCAGGAACGAGGAGAAGTCCGATGAGTTGAGGGGATGGCGGACCTCGCCGAGCACCTTCCCGCCGGTTTCCTTGACCACGTTGGCGGCGTCGCGCTGCAGCGCCATGCCGAAGGCGTAGTCGGCGGTGACGAAGAACCAGGTGTCCTCGCCGCGCTTCACCATCGCCTTGCCGGCGACGTTCGACAGCGCATAGGTGTCGTAGGTCCAGTGCACGGTGTTGGGCGAGCAGGCAACGCCGGTGATGTCGGATGAGCCACCGCCGGAATTGATGTTGATCTTGTTCTTCTCGCGCGTCAGGGCCGAGATCGGCAGCGCCACCGAGGACGTCGGAACGTCGAAGATCGCGTCGACCTTGTCGTTGTCGTACCAGTTGCGGGCGATGTTGACGCCGACATCGGGCTTGTTCTGGTGATCGGCGGCGACCACCTGCACGGGCTTGCCGGCAACCTTGGCGCCGTAATCGGCGACCGCCATCTCGACCGCGGCGAGCGAGCCCTTGCCGGTCGCGTCCGCATAAAGGCTCGACATGTCCGTGAGCACGCCGATCTTGACGACGTCGTCGGAAACTTGCGCCTGCGCCGCGCCTGACGTGGCGGCAAGCGCGAGACCAGCCGCGACGGCGGCGATGAGTTTTTGCATGGTTGTTCTCCCTCAGCGTTCTTGTTTGGGCTTTATTTGCGGGGAGTGTTGTAGCGACAATCCGTCGCGGCAGCTAAGCGGTGCGCGCCGTGGCGGAATGCAAAATCGGAAGGGGCGGGCGGTGTTCCCTAACCCTCTCCCCTTGCGGGAGAGGGTGGCTCTTTCCGCGCGTCCAGTATCGTAGGGTGGGCAAAGGCGCACTTGCGCCGTGCCCACCAGACAGAGGTGGTGGGCACGCTTCGCTTTGCCCACCCTAAGATACTGTGGTTGCGGGGAGAAGGAAGAGCCGCTCACCCGCCGCCCTTGAGCCGTTCGTTGCGGCGGCGCAGGCCTTCCATGGTCGCGAGCAGGATGACCGACACCGTCGTCAGGATCACCGCCGCGGCCGTAATGGTCGGACTGATGTTCTCGCGGATGCCGCTGAACATCTCGCGCGGCAAAGTGCGCTGCTCGGGGCCTGCCATGAACAGCACGATCACCACCTCGTCGAAGCTGGTCGCGAAGGCGAACAGGGCGCCCGAGGCGAGGCCCGGCAGGATCAGCGGCAGGATCACGCGGCGGAACGCCTGCAGCGGCGAGGCGCCGAGCGAGGCGGCGGCGCGCGCCAAATTGGTGTCGAAGCTCTGCAGCGTCGCGCCGACCGTGATGACGACAAAGGGCGTCGCCAGCGCAGTGTGGGCGAGGATCAGGCCGAGATAGCTGCCGGTCAGCCCGATCGGCGCGAAGAAGAAGTAGAGGCCGACCGCGGTGATGACGCCGGGCACGACGACCGGCGACAGCACGAAAGCCAGCACCAGCGGCTTGAGGCGGCTCTTCCATTGCGCGAGGCCCAGTGCGGCCAGCGTGCCGAACACCATGGACAGCAGGGTCGAGGCGATGCCGATGATCAGGCTGTTCTTCAGCGAATTCATCCAGCGCGGCGAGTTGATGAAGTCGTCGTACCAGCGCAAGGAGAAGCCGGGCAGGGGATAGGTGAGATACGAGCCCGAACTGAACGACAGCGGCATGATCGCAAGGATCGGCGCGATCAGGAACACGAACACCAGCGTGGAGACGGCGATGGTCGCGGTCCACGCGATGCGCTGGCTCGGCGTGCGGAGGGCGGAATTGTCGCTCAATTCTTCATCCCTCCCGTGACCTGCTGTCCCTGCACCAGCTTGCCGTAGACGAGCGCGAGCAGCAGAGTGGCCAGCAGCAGCACCGCACCCAATGCCGAAGCAAGGCCCCAATTGGCCGTCTCGGTGGTGTAGAGCGCGATGAAATAGCTGATCATCTGATCGGCGGCGCCGCCGACGAGTGCGGGCGTGATGTAGTAGCCGAGCGCCAGAATGAAGACGAGCAGGCTGCCCGCGCCGATGCCGGGCAGGGTTTGCGGCAGATAGATCCGTAAGAAAGCGGTGAGGGGTGGTGCACCCAGCGAGGCGGCGGCGCGCATGTAAGCGGGCGAGATCGCCTTCATGCTGCTGTAGAGCGGGAGGATCATGAACGGCAGCAGCACGTGGGTCATGGCCACGCAGACACCGAAGCGGTTGTAGATCAGGCGCAGCGGCTCGTCGATGATGCCGAGCCAGTGCAGGCTGTCGTTCACGACGCCCTTGCTCTGCAGCAGCACGATCCAGGCGCAGGTGCGGACCAGCAGCGACGTCCAGAACGGCAGCAGCACGAAGATCATCAAGAGGTTCGACCGCCCAGGCGGCAGCGTTGCCAAGAGGTAGGCGACGGGGAAGCCGAGGATCAGGCAGAGTGCCGTGACGCCGAGGCTGATGAGGAAGGTGCGGATGAAAATGTCGCGATAGATGGCCTGATCCGGCGGGGCCGCCGTGATCGCGCCATCCGCGTTCCGCGTCAGGTCGAGCGCGGCCAGCAGATAGAAGCCGGTGACGGGGCCGCCGGCATCCCTGATCGTCCTCCAGGTGGCGCGCTCGCGCCAGGCCGGGTTGATCTTGATCAGCGTCTCCTTGGCCGTGCCTGCTTCCGGCACGGCCTTCAGATTGCGTGCGGTGTTGGTGAGGATCGTGCGAAAGCCGTTTTGGGCGTAGTTGAGCCGCTTGGCCGCAATCGCGATGGTGCCGGCGGCGCGCGCCGCCTGGATGTCGCTTGCCAGCGCCGCATAGGCCGCCTCATCCGGCAGGTCCCTGCCGTCCCAGCCGGCGAGGGCGGCGATCGTCTGCGGCAGAACCTGGCGCACCTCGCGGTCATCGACCGCGCGCCACAGCATGCCGGCGATGGGGCCGGCGAAAGTGAAGAGCAGGAAGACGAGCAGCGGCAAGACCAGCGCCAATGCCTTGAGTTGCCGCGCTCGCTCCGCCCGCTTCAGGCGGCGCTTGAGCGGGACTTCGGTCTCAGTCAAGGACGCGGCGGTCATGGCATGAGGCTCTTCGACCGGATATCCCTCGCCAATTCAGCGAGAGCAATCGCACGTGGCCGTTTGGAGAGGCCCGAGCAAGCGCCTCGTCCTTCGAGACGACCGCTTCGCGGTCTCCTCAGGATGAGGCTGATCGACATCGGTGCCAGTGGAGACATGGCCACAGCCTCAAACCTCATCCTGAGGAGCCCGCCGCAGGCGGGCGTCTCGAAGGATGCGCCGCGGGCGAGATATGCGCCACCTCTTCCCTCAGCGCCATTCCGGTCACGCGCTACTTCGCCGCCCATTTGTTGAAGCGCTCGGTCAGGCGATCGATGTTCTCGAGCCAGAAGCCGACATTGATCTCGACCGCGTTCCTGATGTTGTCGGGCGCCGTCGGCAGGTCTTTCAGGACGGCCGGCGCGAGCTTGCCGGCGGCGTCCTTGTTCGAAGTGCCGTAGGCAATGTTCTCCGACAGCTTCGACTGGTTCTCCGACTTGCCGGCGAAGTCGAGGAACTTGTAGGCCGCGTCCTTGTTCGGGCTGCCCTTCAGGATGACCCAGCTGTCGAGGGTGAACAGCGCGCCGTCCCACACCATGCCGAAGTTCTTCTTGTCGTTCTTGTTCGCGGTGTCGATGCGGCCGTTGTAGACCGAGGTCATCGCGACTTCGCCCGAGGCGAGCAATTGCGGCGGCTGGGCGCCGGCCTTCCACCAGACGAGGTCGCCCTTGATGGTGTCGAGTTTCTTGAACGCGCGATCGACGCCTTCGTCGGTCGCCAGCACCTTGTAGACCTCGTTCGGCGCGACGCCGTCGGCCATCAGCGCGATCTCCAGCGTGGTCTTCGGGCCCTGACGCAGGGCGCGCTTGCCGGGAATTTTCTTGGTGTCGAAGAAGTCGGCCCAGCCTTTGGGCGCCTCCTTCAGCTTGTCCTTGTCGTAGCCGAGCACGAAGTCATAGAGGATGGCGCCGACGCCGCAGGGATTGACCGATGGCGGGATATAGGCGGCCTCGCCGCCGATCTTGCTATAGTCCATCTTCTCGAACAGGCCTTCCTCGCAGCCGACCGCCAGCTCGTCGCTCTCGACCTGGACGACGTCCCAGGTGGCGGCGCCACCTTGCACCTTGGCGCGCAACACGCCGACGCCGCCGTCCCAGGACTCGTCGTTCATCGCGACGCCGGAGGCCTTCTTGAACGGCTCGAAATAGACCTTCTTCTGGGCATCCTGATAGGCGCCGCCCCACGACACGACGGTGAGGTCACGCGCCTCGGCGACCGTGGCCAGCGCGGCGCCGGCGCCCAGTGCCGCGGCGAAACCCAGAGCAATCCTGCCAGTCTTGCGCTTCAGCATGGTCCTTGTTCCTTCTTCATCTGCATTGCGTTGAGCGTGATTATTTCAGATCCGCCTGCACCGGATCAAACCGGATCGAGGGCGAGGCAGTCCTCGGGACGGAAGGTGATATGGACGCTTTCGCCATGTCCAAGGCTGTCATGGGCTCCCGGCTGAAGCTTGACCATGAACTCGGCATTCCCCGCGACATCGAGCACGGCCAGCGCGTGGTCACCGAGATAGATGGTGTTCTGTACCTTGGCCGGCAGCCGGTTCGATCCGTCGTTGGAGCTGCCGTCCCTGATGATGGCGACGCGCTCGGGTCGCACCGACAGAGAGGTCGATGCACCCGTTCCCGACACGTTGACCGCACGCGCGGTCACGGAGCCGCCACCAGCCAGCGCGACGCAGCAATAATCCTTGTCGATCGTCTCGACGGTGCCGGCCAGCACGTTGTTCTCGCCGATGAAGTGGGCGACGAAGCTGTTCACCGGATGCTCATACAGCGCGTCGGGCCTGTCGATCTGCTGCACGATGCCGTCGTTGAATACGGCGATGCGGTCCGACATGGTGAGCGCTTCGCTCTGATCGTGGGTGACGTAGACGACGGTGATGCCCATGGTCTCGTGCAGCTGCTTGATCTCCAGCTGCATCTGCTCGCGCAGGCGCTTGTCGAGGGCGCCGAGCGGCTCGTCCATCAGCACCAGTTGCGGGTTGAAGACCAGTGCGCGGGCCAGAGCCACGCGCTGCTGCTGCCCGCCGGACAATTGCCCCGGCCGCCGCTGCGCCATTGTTTCCATCTTGATCATGCGCAGCGCTGCGCCGACGCGCTCCTGCGTCTCCACCTTATTGGTGTTGCGAACCGAGAGCGGGAAGGCGATGTTCTCCGCGATCGTCAAATGCGGGAACAGGGCATAGTTCTGGAACACCATGCCGATGTCGCGCTTGTGCGGCGGCACGTTCTTGATCGGACGGTCGCTGAGGTAGATCTCGCCCTGGGTCGGAACCTCGAAGCCGGCCAGCATCATCAGCGTGGTCGTCTTGCCCGAGCCGGACGGGCCGAGCAGGGTGATGAACTCGCCCTTCCTGATGTCGAGATCGAGGTTCTTCACCACGAGGTGCTCGCCATCATAGGTCTTTTGAATGCCGGAGAAGCGCACCAGTGCCGGCGCAGGCGTGACCATGCCGGCTTCCATCTTACCCTCGCGTCATCGGCACCAAAGCTGTCGCTCCCTCGTCCGAGGTTGCGAAAAACAGCTTAACATCCCCGGGAGAGAATGCCAGCGGTGCAAGTGGCGCGCGGGCAGGACGCGCTACATCCCGGACAGCTTCGTCACGTACACGTTCAGCGCGCCGCCGGCTTCGGCGACCACGCGCAGCGTCTTGGAATCGAAGGCGATGTCGGCAAGCGTCAGGCTTTCGATCCTGGCGTCGACCTTGACGCCGTCCTCGCTCTTCTGGAAGTCGGCGATCGCGGCCGCGATCTTCTCGCGTGCGTTGGCGGCGAGCGGCTTCAGGTCGAGCGTCGCCTTCTGCACCAGCGCCTGCTGCATCTGCGGAACCACGGCGCGTGCCGCAGCTCCCAGCAGGCCGAAGGCCGCTTCGGACTCGACCGCGAGCTGGATGTCGGCGAGCCGCAGCGTCTGCTGCGCCTGGTCCAGCATCGGCCGGCCCCAGATGTGCACGGTCGCCTCGGCGCCGAGCCCGAGCCAGCTCTTCTTTTCCTTGGCGCGCACCAGCAGCGAGATCAGCAGCCGGTCGCCCGACGGGATCACGTTGACGCTCTTCACGGTGACGTCGACGGGGCCCGAGCCGTCCTCGGGATAGGTGTGGCCGACCATCTGCGCGGCGATCAGCTTGTTGATCTCGGTGAAGGGCACGTCGATGGGAACGCCGATGTTCACGCCGGTGCCGGTCGGCGGCACGATCGAGATCTTTTCGGGGAACGGGCAGTCCGGCTTGGACTGCGTCGAGGTCACGCGGGTCTCGAGCTCGAGGCCGAGCAGCAGCGTCACGTTCTGCGCATCGACGCGCGGCTGCGCTGCGATGGCGCGGGTCGGCTTCATCTCCAGCCACAGCGGCGGCAGCGCGGCCGAGGAGCCCGAGCCTTGCAGCGGGATCGAGCGGCAGGCCTTGGCCCATTGCAGCTTCGCATTCTCGCGCAGCGAGGGATCGTTGCGCATGCGCTCGGAGACGATGTTGATCTGCTCGGCGACGTTCTTGTCGATCAGCGGCTTCACCTGCGCCGGCACGTTGACCTTGGCGCCGGAGACGTTGAGGTTGGTGTCGCCGAGATTGACCTGGCCGGCGAGATTGGGTTCGAGATGCCAGTTCGCCGCGAGCTTCGGGCGCGAGTTGACGATGACGTTGCCCTTGATCTCGGCGCTGGCGTTCAAATTCTTGATGTTGACGGCGCCGATCCGTTTCGCGGCGTCGCCACCGAGCACGCTGCCGAGCGCGTCACCGAGCGCGCCGGTCGCCTTGGCCGACAGCGAGCCCGTCACGTTCAGCTTGCCGCTGAGCGGCGTCGAGATCGTCAGCACGTCCTTGTCGCCGGCCGCCGCCATCGGCCCGCGTACAGCGGACCAGCCGATGTCGGCGTTCTCCAGGATCTGCGAGATCGGGTTGTCGGCCTTGCCGGCGAAGTTCCGCGGCGCGGCCTTCTCGGCCTGCTCGCGGATCGCCGAGATCGCGATGGCGACCGGCGCGATCACGACCGAGCTCTTCGCGGTCGGCGGCAGCGGCGGCAGCTGCGCGACCGGCGGCGCCGAATTCGTCGCGCGCGGCGAGAAGAAGTCCATCGCCTTCAGGCTGATGAAGAACGACGCCGCGAGCACCGCGACGCCGATCAGGATAGTCTTCAGATTCAACGTCAGACGCATCAATCCCCCAAGCCGCCCCGGTGGGGATTTTACAGGGCGGGCGAGGAGGGCGCTAGAGCGCACCGGTGGGGTGGAATTGGGGCGAACAGGTTAACGGCCGCCGCCGCGCATTGCTGTCAGCCGCGCTTTGGCCGGCGGACCGCCCTCACATTGCCGCGAGGCCCGCCGCCACAGAAGAAGCGGTCGGCACCGTCGGACTCCAGGCCCGAGACCATGGTCCCGGCGGGCATGTCGAGCTGCTCGAGCACCTTGCCGGTCTCGGGGTCGACCCGCCTGATATCACTGTCCTCGCCCTCCCAGGTGCCGTGCCAGAGCTCGCCGTCCACCCAGGTCACGCCGGTGACGAAGCGCTTGCTCTCGATGGTGCGGAGGACCTTCCCGGTTGCCGGATCGATCTGATGGATCTTGCGCTCGCGATATTGTCCGACCCAGAGCGAGCCCTCGGCCCAGGCAAGTCCGGAATCGCCGCCGCCACCCGGCGCCGGAATGGTGGAGAGCACCTTGCCGGTGGCTGCGTCGATCTTCTGGATGCGATCCTCGGCGATCTGGAACAGGTGGCGGCCGTCGAACGCCGTCCCCGCATGCGCGGCGACATCGATGGAGCGGTCGATCCTGCCGCTCCCCGGATCGACCGCGTTCAGCTTCTCGCCCGAAGCGAACCAGACATGGGTGCCGTCATAGGTGACGCCATGCACGGCGTCGACGCCGTCAAACGGTCCGTATTCCCTGACGATCTCGGCGGTCGAACGTTTCATCTGTCTGATCCCTGTGAGGTGATCCACCTTAGGTCTTGGGGAGCGGGGTGGGGAGTAACAAGCCTGTCGGGAAACCCGGGACCGGCGGCGTCATCCAGCGGCGCGCACGCCCATGTCCGAAGCACTGGACCTTGTTCGTGCGCGCCAGCTCCTCGAGGGCACGCTGCACGGTGCGCGGGCTGATGCCGAGCGCCAGCGCGAGCGCCGAGCTCGCCCACGGCTCGCCGTCGGCGAGAAAGGCGAGGACGGCGGCATGCTTCTCCTCCACCGGCCGTGCCAGCACGAGGACGTCGCGCGTCTTGCGCGGCGCCAGCACGAAACCCTGCCCGGTCGCGCTGATGTCGGCCAGCGGCTTGAGCTTGGTGCGGAGCCGGCCGATCTCGACGCGCAGCCGCGCGCGGTGCGATTCATCGACATGCCTTGCCTGGAACGCGCCTGCAATCAATCGCTCTCGCGAGACATCCGCGGGCCAGGCCTGCGCCAGAAGGCGGGCGAGCGCGAACAGCACCGGCCGCGTTCCGAGCGGGACGACGATGCCCTCCCTGCGCACGACGTGATGGAAGGTGTCGAGGACGAGCGCCGTCGAGCTCGCCAGCCTTTCGACCTCTCCGAGCAGCAACGGGTGCTCGCTGCCGCGCGCGATCAGGCGCGCCGCGGGCGTGTCGAGGATCAGCTTCGCGCCGTCGACCTCGGCCGTGAGCGCCGGGATTTTTGCCTGCCGCGCTGCGCTGCCTGCGCGCATCAGCGCCGCGCGCGCGTCCGTCGTTCGGAGCCGCCTGATGGCAATGCCGGCGACCACGAGCTCGCGGACGACCCGGGAGGCGGGCGGGAGCGGCACAGTGCCGAGCTCCGCCAGCGTGCGCTCGGCATCGTCGAGCCGTCCGAGCAGGAGCAGGCGGCGCGCCTCGATGTGACCGGCATGCGCGGCATTGGCGAGATCGCCGTGCTTTTCGAGTGTCGCCCGCGCGGCCGCGAGCGCATGCGGCGGCCAGCCGAGATCGCGCGAGACCAGCGCGATCTCGGCTTCGGCCACCACGCATCTTGCGCGCGCCACCGCCTCGCGCGGACCGAAGGCGCGCGCGGCGCTGCGCAGCAGCGTCTTGGCCCTGGCGAGATCGCCGAGCTGCGCCATCGCGATGCCGCGCAGCGCCAGCGACGGCGCATCGTTGCGCAGCGCGACGCGATTGAGCGCGCCGAGCGGATCGCCGGCTTCCAGTGCACGCGCGGCGGCCGTGATCAGCGATTCCATGTCAATCCCGCCACACTTGTTACTCCCACCGCGCAACCGCCCGGTGCCAGAAATCGTTGACGGCCGACAGCGTGCGGCAAGGGGCGGGCGGTTCCGCGACGACGAGATGCGGACCGGCCGCCCAGGCAAGAGGTTTGGAGAGACATCATGACATCAGTCGACAATGCACGGACGAACGGACAGGCCATGCACACCCCGCCGGTGGTATCGCCGCAGGACTGGGAGGCCGCCCGGCTGCAATTGCTGGTGAAGGAAAAGGCGCATACCCGTGCCCGCGACGCCCTGGCCGCCGAGCGCCGGCGCATGCCGTGGATGGAAGTGACCAAAACCTATGCGTTCGAGGGGCCCGGCGGCAAGGTCAGTCTGACTGATCTGTTCCAGGGACGGCGGCAGTTGATCGTCTACCGCGCCTTCTTCGAGCCGGGCGTGTTCGGCTGGCCCGATCAGGCCTGCCGCGGCTGCTCCATGGTGGCCGACCAGGTCGCCCATGTCTCGCATCTGAACGCGCGCGACACCACGCTGGTGTTCGCCTCGCGCGCGCCGCAGGCCGACATCGCCAGGCTGAAGAAGCGGATGGGCTGGGCCATGCCCTGGGTCACCGTCACTGACAGTTTCGATGCCGATTTCGGCGTGGACGAATGGCACGGTACCAACGTGTTCTACCGCGACGGATCGCGCATCTTCCGCACCTATTTCGTCAAGAGCCGCGGCGACGAGCAGATGGGCGGCACCTGGAACTATCTCGACATCACCCCGCTCGGCCGGCAGGAGGTCTGGGAAGATTCCCCGCAAGGCTATCCGCAGACGCCGACCTACAAATGGTGGAATTGGCACGACAGCTACGCGGAAGGCGCTGCGCCCGACAAGAAATGGGTCGAGATCTCGGACGCCGGCGAGAAGGCGTTTCGCGAGGAGGCCGCGGGGGAACGGAAATGACCGCTCCCGTCAGCGCGGCCCCGCGCGCCGGCCACGACGGTGTCGCGGCCGCGCGCCACCTCGCGCGGTGGCTCGGCCTTGCGGCCACGCCCACCTTCGCGATCATGGCCCTGCTGACCGTCGCGCTCGGCGGCGGTCCGGCGGACATGCTGTGCGGCGCCGGCTCCTGGCCGGGCGGGATGGTGCCGATGTATCTCTTGATGAGCGCGTTTCATTCAGCGGCATGGCTGCGGCTGATTGCGGAGAGGCCGGGCAAGTAACGGCTGTTCCGCACCCGCCTCGTCCTTCGAGACGCCGCTGACGCGGCTCCTTGAGGAGCCCGCCGCAGGCGGGCGTCTCGAAGGATGGCCACGGACGTAAACGAAACTGGTCTCGCTATACCGGGCCTGCTACTGCGACGCCGTCTGCAGATAAGCAACGATCTTGCCCGCTTCCTCCGCCGAGATGCCGCCATAGGGCTGCATCTTGTTGCCGGAGACGACCTCGTCCGGCTTGACCATGAAGCGCGTGAGCTTGTCCTGGTCCCAGACGAAGCCGGCTTCCTTCATCGAGGATGAGTAGTTGTAGTTCGGCAACGAGCCGGCCTTGCGGCCGACGATGTTGTTGAGGTTGGGGCCGAGGCGGTTGTCGCCTTCCTTTAGGGAGTGGCAGGTGCGGCAGGCATTGTTGAAGGCCTGTTGTGCTGCCGCGTCGCCCGCCGGCTGCTGCGCGAGGGAGGAGGCGGACAGCAGTGACGTCAGCGCTCCCGCAACGGCAATCGCGCGCAGGCATGTGCTTGGCGATGTGTGCAGGCGTAGCCGCATCTGTGCCTCCGTCGGGGACCGCACCACAGCGAGATGCGCACCGAAATGTCGAGGGCAAACGAAAACGGCCCCGGTGGGTTCCGGGGCCGTTTGCGTCAGAATGTCCCGTCGGCTTAGCGCGTGGCGGCGCCGAGATCCGCGCGGCGCTCGCTCATCGGCAGCACGATCACCTTGGTGCCGACGTTGACGCGGGAGTAGAGGTCGGTGACGTCGTCGTTGGTCATGCGGATGCAGCCGGAGGAGACGTGCTTGCCGATGGTCTCGGGCGCGTTGGTGCCGTGGATGCGGTAGATGGTGCCGCCGAGATACATGGCGCGGGCGCCGAGCGGGTTGCCGGGGCCGCCGGCCATGTGGCGCGGCAGATAGGGCTGGCGGGCGATCATCTCCGGCGGCGGGGTCCAATCCGGCCACTCGGCCTTCTTGCTCACCGACTGGATGCCGGACCAGGTGAAGCCGTCGCGGCCGACGCCGATGCCGTAGCGCAGCGCCTGGCCGTTACCGAGCACGTAATAGAGATAGGTGTTGGGCGTATCGATGATGATGGTGCCCGGCGCCTCGCGCGTCGCGTAGGAAACCGTCTGGCGGCGGAAGCGGGCCGGCATCTCGACGGTGTCCTGGTCCTCGGAGGGGGCGGCCTGCGAGGGCGCCGCCTGGTAGGGCTGATAAGGCTGGATCGGCTGCGGCGCGGCCATCGGCGGCAGCGGCTGGAAGAAGGGGAAGAGCTGCACCGGCGCGGCCTTGGCCTGGCCTGCGAACGCGATGGCGGAGATCGCGACTGCGCCGACAGCAACGGCGCGCGAATACGTCTTGAACGTGTCCAGATTGAACATGTGATCGCCCCTGTTTGCTCGGTGATTTTTCACCACCGCGGCACCGTTGCGGTGCTCCGTTGCCTAGATCACTAGCGGAAACAAGTTTCGGGACGTTTGCGCGGAAAACCGAAAACGGTTTCGTCGCGGAAAGGATTGTTTCATGACAGTTTCGTGGCCGCAGGGGTTCGTTAACGAACAAAACGGTGGGCCGACACTTCTGTGACGTCACACGCCTGAAATATCCTTCGTTGATGGTCCTAAGCCGAGAATCATCAACTCTCGGGATTCCCCATGCGGGTATTAATCGCGACTGACGCCTGGCATCCGCAGGTTAACGGTGTGGTGCGGACGCTGACCTCGCTGGCGAACGCGGCCAAGGCCCTCGACGTCGAGATCGACTTCCTGACGCCGGACGGCTTCCCCTCCTGGCCGCTGCCGACCTATCCGGGCCTGCGCATCGCGCTGCCGAGCGGGAAGGAGATCGCACGGCGGATCGAGAAGGCGGCACCCGAAGCGCTGCACATCGCGACCGAAGGCCCGATCGGCTGGGCCGCGCGGGCCTATTGCCGGCGCAACCGGCTTGCCTTCACCACCTCCTACACCACGCGCTTTCCGGAATACGTCTCCGTGCGGACCGGCATCCCCGATGCGGTCGGCTATGCCGTGCTGCGCCATTTCCACGATGCTGCGGCCATGACCATGGTGGCGACGCCCTCGCTGCGGCAGGAGCTGTCCGAGCGCGGCTTCAAGCGGCTCGGCTTCTGGACCCGCGGCGTCAACACCGAGCTGTTTCATCCTGACAGCCCGGCCCAGCTCGATCTGCCGCGCCCGATCTTCATGACCATGGGCCGCGTCGCGGTGGAGAAGAATCTCGACGCCTTCCTCTCGCTCGACCTGCCCGGCACCAAGGTCGTCGTCGGCGACGGCCCGCAGAAGGCGCAGCTCGAGAAGAAGTATCCGGACGTCGTGTTCCTCGGCGAGAAGAAGGGCGCGGATCTCACCGCGCATCTCGCCGCCGCCGATGTGTTTGTGTTTCCGAGCCTGACCGACACGTTCGGCGTGGTGCAGCTCGAGGCGCTCGCCTGTGGCACGCCGGTTGCGGCGTTCCCGGTGACGGGTCCGAAGGACGTCATCGCCGATCATCCGATCGGCGCGATCGATCACGATTTGCGTACCGCGTGCCTGCGCGCACTCACCATGTCGCGCGAGACCTGCCGCAACTTCGCGCTGGAGCGTTCCTGGGAGAACAGCGCGCGTCAATTCGTCGGAAATCTCACCTCACTTCAGCCCAGCCGCGCCTTGCGTCCCACGCCTGTCATGGCGCGGCGACCGGTGCGCAGCTGATCGAACCCTTGAACCACAGCGAGAACCTCATCGATGGCTAAGATCATGAACCTTGACGGCACCCAGCAGCTCGACCTCACCCGCGGCTCGGTCGAGCAGGCCTATGACCGCTGGGCGCCCGTTTACGATCTCGTGTTCGGCGGCGTGTTCGCCAAGGGCCGCGCGGCCGCGATCGCGGCCACCAACAAGATCGGTGGTCGCGTGCTCGAGGTCGGTGTCGGCACCGGCATCTCGCTGCCGCTCTACGCGCCGCACCTGCGCATCTTCGGCACCGACATTTCGGACGCCATGCTCGACAAGGCGCGCCAGCGCGTCACCGAAGGCAACCTCAAGAACGTCGAGGGCCTCGCGGTGATGGACGCCGAGAAGCTCGAATTCCCCGACAATTCCTTCGACGTCGTGATGGCGCAGTATGTCGTCACCGCCGTGCCGAACCCGGAGAAGGCGCTCGACGAATTCGCCCGCGTGCTGCGCCCGGGTGGAGAGCTGATCATCCTCACCCGCGTCAGCGCGGATGCCGGTATGCGCCGCTTCATCGAGCAGAAGCTGCAGCCGGTGGTGCGTCCGCTCGGCTTCCGCACCGCCGAGTTCGCCTGGTCGCGCTACGCCAAGTGGCTCGCCGGCGCCAACGGCATCGAGCTTGCCGAGCGCCGCCTGATCCCGCCGCTCGGTCACTTCTCGCTGGTGCGCTTCCGCAAGGTCGACGTCGCCAAGGCGGCCTAAGGCAGGCTGCGCAAGAGCGGCGGCGCGGTTCGCCGCTCACGCGTTACGTGCGTCATCGCGCCGCTGCACATCGCCACATGACAAAATGATGATGTCACACGGCCTACATCGAATCCCTGTAAATCCTGAACCCGAAAGCATTTTGGGGGAGAGCATGATCAAGAATTATCTCGAGCAGCTGCGGATCCAGCGCTGGGACGACCATCGCTACTATCACCACAGCCGCATCAATCAGAGCCTGCACTTCGTCAGCGCGCTGAGCTTCCTCTTCGCTTATGTCTGGCTGTTCATCGACCCCGTGGTCTCGGCGCTGGTCGGCTGGCTGGTGTCGATGACCTCGCGCCAGGCCGGTCACTTCTTCTTCGAGCCGCACGATTACGACCACATCAACCAGGCGACGCACGAGTACAAGGAAGAGATCAAGGTCGGCTACAACCTTCAGCGCAAGGTGGTGCTGATGGCGATCTGGGCGCTCTCGCCGGCGGTGCTGTTCGTCGATCCGACCGTGTTCGGCCTGTTCACCCCCTGGGCCGGCGCGACCGACTTCATGCGGCAGACGGCCAAGATCTGGCTCTTCATCGGCGGCGGCGGCCTCCTGTTCCGCACCGTGCACCTGTTCTTCATCCGCGACGTCGAGACCGGTCTCGTCTGGATGACCAAGATCCTGACCGATCCGTTCCACGACCTGATGCTCTATCGCAGCGCGCCGCTCGCCTTGATGCGCGGCGAACTGATGGACCCCGGCCTGCACCTCAACCCCGAGCACACGCTGGGCTTCATCGACGAGCCCGTGCTCGAAGAGCAGCACGCCTGAGCGCGCCGCGCAAGCCAAGCACTCCGATGTCTGAAGGTTACGTCATGCCCGGGCTTGTCCCGGGCATCCACGTCTTGGGGGCTCTTCCGCCCTTGCTTGTGCGCGGGGAGGGGACTGCCGCAGGCGCCGTCATTCCGGGATGGTCCGAAGGACCAGACCCGGAATCTCGAGATTCCGGGTTCGGCTCTTCGAACCGCCCCGGAATGACTGTGGTTGTGGGGAGAGAGCCGGCCTCAGCGCCCGAAGCGCTTGGCCAGCATCTCTTTCAGGATCTGCCGCTTGATATTCTTGTTGGTGAGCACGCCGTCGTGCCACCAGAAGCCGTCGGCCTTCATCTTCTCCGCGGCGCGGACGAAGCGTTCGGCGACCTCGGTGAAATCCGCATCGGTGTAGTTCAGGCTGAAGATCAGCCGGCCGGTACCGACCCAGCTCAGCGCCAGGCCCTCGGCGCGCAGGTAATATTGCAGCATCCAGTTGTAGCGGGAGGGCGTCTCGTATTTCACCGTCCAGATCGACGAAAAGTTGGCGAACCGCACCGGCAGGTCTGCATCCGTCATCATCTGGTTGAGCTTCTGGACACGGCCGTTCCAGGTCTCCTCCAGCCCGTCATAGACAGCGCGAAAATTCGGGCTGGCGAGCCGGCTCAGGAACTCGTCCATCGCCGTCATGACATAGGGATGCGAGTTGAAGGTGCCGCGGGCGAAGCAGATGTCGGCGGGACGGTCGTCGCGGAAGCGGCGCATCAATTCGCGCTTGCCGCAGACCACGCCGACCGGCAGGCCGCCGGCGAGGCTCTTGCCGTAGGTCACCATGTCGGCCTTGACGCCGAAATATTCCTGGGCGCCGCCGGCGGCGAGACGGAAGCCGACGAAGACCTCGTCGAAGATCAGCACGATGCCGCGCTCGGTGCAGACATCGCGCAGCTTCTTCAGCCACTCGGTGTAGGCGGCGCGATCGAAATTGCCGCCGCGGGAGGAATCGACCAGCGAGGAATCGCCGGGCGCGTTGCCGTTCGGGTGCAGGCCCTGCAACGGATTGACCAGCACGCAGGCGATGTCCTTGCGGGTGCGCAGGACGTGCAGCGTCTTCTCCGACATCTCGGCGAGGGTGTAGGTCTCGTGCGCGGCGATGGGATTGCCGACGCCGGGCTGCACGTCGCCCCACCAGCCGTGATAGGCGCCGGCGAAACGGACGAGATGGGTGCGCTTGGTGTGGTAGCGCGCAAGGCGCACCGCCTGCATCACGGCTTCGGTGCCGGACATGTGGAACGAGACCTCGTCGAGGCCGGAGATCTGGCAGAGCCGTTGCACGTTCTCGAGGATGACGGGGTGGTAGGGGCCGAGCACGGGACCCAGCGCATGCGCGCGCTTCTCGGAGCCCTCGATGCACTCCTTGTAGAAGTCGTTGCCGAAGATGTTGACGCCGTAGGACCCCGTGAGGTCGTAGGAGGTGTTGCCGTCGACATCGGTGACGGTGACGCCGCGCGAGGACTCCATGAAGGTCGAGGTGCCCAGTTGCTCGCGCACCAGGCGCGAGAACTGGAACGGCACGCGGTAGCTCTCGGTGAAGTTGAGGTCGGAGATCGTCTCCGCCGCTTCCTTCGTCATCGCGCGGCCCTTCGGGTAGCGCTCGGCGTAGAGAGCGGCGAGACGGAAGAAGGCGTCCTTGCGCTGCTTCACCACGTTGTCGGGCGCGCCATCGCAGCCGAAATATTTGTCACCCTCGAACTCGTAGAACGGGAGCAGCTTTGCCACCCGCCGCGACATCTTGGAGTGTCCGGCGAGCGAGCGGTGCTTGGCGCGGGACAGTTCGACCCGCGCCTTGATCTTCGGGAAGACGGCGGCAGCAGACGCTGCGGCGGCCACGGAAAATGAGAGAATCGGGAGTGTCGTTTCCATGACAACAAGCGCTAATACTGCGAGCTGACAGATTCATGACAGTCAAAGCCCTCATCGCCTCTTTCACCCAGCAGGAAGACCTCAACTTCCTGTTGACCAACCGCATCCCCCGCGCGGCGCTGACCCGCTTCATGGGCTGGTTCTCCAAGATCGAGAACCCGATCGTGCGGGACTTCTCGATCGCGCTGTGGAAGCTGTTCTCCGACCTCGATCTGTCGGAGGCGCGCAAGACCCACTTCAGGAGCCTGCATGACTGTTTCACGCGGGAGCTCAAGCCGGGCCTGCGGCCGTTCGACCCGGACCCCTCCGTCGTTGCCAGCCCCTCGGACGGCATCGTCGGCGCCCACGGCAAGATCGCCGACACCGAGCTGTTCCAGGTCAAGGGTGCGCCGTATTCGCTGCTGGACCTGCTCGGCGATTCCGCGCTGGTCGAGCAGCACCGCAACGGAAGCTTCGTCACGCTGCGGCTAACCTCGAGCATGTATCACCGCTTCCATGCGCCTTATGACGGGCATATTGAACGCGTCACGCTGATCCATGGCGATGTCTGGAACGTCAACCCGATCGCGCTCAAGCGTGTCGAGCGCCTGTTCTGCAAGAACGAGCGCGCGGTGATCCGCACGCATCTTGCGACAGGCGAAGCCGTGACGCTCGTCCCGGTTGCCGCGATCCTGGTCGCGAGCATCCGCCTGCACTTTCTCGACATGGTGCTGAACGCGCAGACCCGCGGGCCGGTCAATTTTCCGTGCGATGTCAACGTGACCAAGGGCGAGGAGCTCGGCTGGTTCGAGCACGGCTCGACCATCATCATCCTTGCGCCCGGCAATTTTACCTTCTGCGACGGCATTGCCGAGGGCACGCGCATTCGTGCCGGCCAAGCGCTGCTCAGGAGAAAATAGCCTTCAATCCGCGGTCCCCGCCGCCTATATCGTCGGCGGGGACGATTTGACGATACGGATTTCGTGATGGCGCGAGCGCCGGTCATGGCGGCGGGTGGTATTGTGTTGCGGCGTGGTTCGACGCCGCTGGTTGCGGTCGTGCGCCAGCGCAAGCGCAATGAATGGGTCCTGCCCAAGGGCAAGCTCGACGACGGCGAGACGCCGAAGCAGGCGGCGCATCGCGAGGTGCTGGAAGAGACCGGCCACGACGTCGCCATCCACGAATTCCTGGGCACGCTGGTCTATCAGTCCGGCGGGCGCTCGAAGGTCGTGCATTACTGGCGGATGGAGGCCGGCGGAGGTCCCGTCCGCAAGCTGATGAACGATATCAAGGCGGTGGACTGGCTGACGCTGGACGATGCGATCGCACGCCTGTCGCGCGAATACGAGCGTGCGTTCCTGACGCAGATCGGCCCGATCGCGCTCGCGGCGGCGGGGCTGGCGCCTGCGGTCGTCGCCGAGCCCGCGCCGGTCTCGAAGCAGAATCTGCCCGAGCCGAAATCGCCGCTGGCGGCCGACGACATCGATGCAGCCTTGCAGACATTGACGCCGGCCGAGGCAGCGTCGGTCGAAGAGCTGCAGCACGGCCTGTTGCAGAAGGTGAAGGCCTGGCTGCGTGGCGAGGCGTGAGGTCTTTTCGCGTGCGCCGCATGCGGCGGAGGCCGCATCCGTGCGGTGGTGCGTTTGAGATAGCACGAGCCCTATCCACGTCATTGCGAGCGCAGTGAAGCAATCCAGACTCATTCCGCGGCGAGACTCTGGATTGCTTCGCTGCGCTCGCAATGACGGAGTAAGCAGCGGAGTGAGGCCAATCCCTCCGCGCGTCGAAAACGCGTAGGGTGGGCAAAGGCGCACTTGCGCCGTGCCCACGTCTTCCCAAGCCGTGGGCACGCTGCGCTTTGCCCACCCTACGATACTGTCCGCAGGGATAGAGACCCCTCATCCGGCGCTTCGCGCCACCTTCTCCCGCAAGGGGAGAAGGAAGAAAATCACCGCCGCTCTTTCTCCTTCGGGGCCGGCTTGCGCGGGGCTGCGGGACGCTGTGCGCCGGGAACGCGCTGCTGGAAGCCGCCGGGGCGCTGCACGCCCGGTTGGTGTGCTGCGGGCGGTTGCCCCGCCTGCAGGCCGGTGCGCGGCTGTTGCGGTTGTGGCGTTGCGCCCGGCTGTGGCGGCACGGTTGCTCCAGGCTGAACCTGTCCGCCGCGCTGCGGCTGGGCTTGTGGCGTGCCGTTCGGTGCTGTGCCCTGTCCAGTGCGCGGGCTACCTTGACGTCCGGCGCCTTGCTGCTGGCCGGGCTGCCGCTCGCCCTGTTGTTGGGGACCGCGCGGCTGCTGACCCTGGCCCGCACGCTGGCCGCCCGGCTGCACCGCGCCGCCTTGCTGGCCTTGGTTCTGGCCTTGTCCTTGCCGCTGCGGCGGCTGCGCGCCTTGCCGGCCCGGAGCGCCTGGCTGCTGCTGGCCCGGACGGTTGTTCTGGCCGGGCTGGCCGTTCGGCCGCTGCTGTTGCTGGCCCGGCGCGGTCGTCGGCCGCAATTGTTGCTGCTGCGGCGGCTGGGCCGGCCGCGGAATGCGGCTGATCGCGGCCGGATTGGCGCGGCGGAAGTCGCGCTGCTCGGTAACGATCTGCCGGCCCGTGGTCTGTGCCAGATGCACCTGGCTGACGAAGCCGCGGTCGCGCGCGATCTGCTGCGGGGCAATCGTGATCGGCACGGCGGCAAAACGCATGACGCCGCCCGTGGCTGCGCCCGGGCGGATCGCAAAACCGCTCGCGCCTTGCGTCAGTGCGCCGAGCCGCGCGCCGCTGCTGCGGTCGTTGACCTCGATGTGGCCGACGCGGCCGTCGGCATCGGGATACAGCTTGATGTTGACGTTGCTGGCGGCGCGGGCCGCTGCGCCTTCGGGCACGTCGACGACGCCGGTGGTGCCGCGGATGCCGAGCGTCGCGGTCGGCGTCGCGATCTTCATGTCGCCGCTCTTCGCCACCGCCGCGGCGACGAAGGCAACCGTGCCCTTGCCGATGTCGAAGATCGCCGAGTTCTGCTTGCCGCCGTCCTCATAGACGTAATTGTCGATGGTGATCCTGGCGCTGGCGGAGAGGTTGAACGTGGTGCCGTCGTTGAAGGTGATGCCGAGCGAGGAGTTCGACGAGGTCTGCACGACGTCGTTGAGATAGATGTCGTCGCGCACGCGCAGCGGATAGGAATTCTTGTCGCGGACCACGGTCGCGATCCCCGTCACGGTCGCGACGTTGCCGATCGGCTCGATCGCGGGGGCCTGGGCGTCTGCCGCGGGCGCCGGTGATGCCGACGGCGTCGGCGAGGCGGATGGGGTCGGGGAAGGAGCGGGGGTTGGTTGCGCCTGTGGCTGCGCCTGCGCAAGTTCGATGGTGTCGGATGCACGAGCCACGCTGCTGCCAGCCAGCGGCAAGGCCAGCAGGGCAAGCGCGAAGACGAAGCGGCGCCAGGCTACCAATGAAGTCACGAGGATGTCCCGGTGAGAATGCGAGGCGAGTGTTTTGCGATTTCAGCCGGGGGTAGCTGAATGGCGGATGAACATGTGTCGCGGGGACGGGGCGAACGTTCAAGCGATGCGTAGTGCTAGCCTGGGGCTAAGCCTCTCCACACCGTCATGGCCGGGCTTGACCCGGCCATCCACGCCTTACTCTGCGATGCCAAGAACGTGGATGCCCGGGACAAGCCCGGGCATGACGAAGACTGTGCGAGTATCCGGGATGACGCGCTCCGCTTATCAGCTCACGCGCTTCCAGGTCTGGCCGCCGCAGAACATGCCGCCGAAGGCGCAGCCCTGCACACGCAGTGCGTTCGGGCCCTTCATCGCGATCGTGGAGTCGTAGTTGCGGCCGGAGTCGGGATCGTGGATGCGGCCGCTCCACTTCGCGCCGTCGGGCTTCATGTTGATCAGGATGCGCTCGTTGGTCTTCTGGGCATAGCCGCAGAGATTGGCGCCGCACTGCTCGACGCGGACATTGCCCTTGTTCTCCTCGGTCGCCCACACGCCGATCGGCGAGTTCGGCGCAGCCACGGGCGCGGCGGCGACCGGAGCCGGAGCGGGCACATAGGCAGGAGCGGGTGCAGCCGCGACCGGAGCGGGAGGCGCAACCGGCACGGTCTGCGTCGTCGCATCGACGGACGGCGCGGCGGCAACGGTCTGTGCGGGCGCGGCGGGAGCAACAGCGGGGGCGGCCGGAGCGGTCGCCTGGACCGGCGCCTGCTGCACGGGCTGCTGCTGCACCGGAGGCGGTGCGGGCTGCGCGGTCGTGGCCGGAGCCGGCGTGGTGTCGACGTCATCGTCCTTGGAGCCGCCGAGGCCCTTCAGATTGATGTTGTTCAGCTTGATCGGCTTGTCCGAGAGGCCCGGCGCGACGATGGTCACGCAGTTGAGTGAGGCGCAGTTGCGCGGCGTCTCGATGCGGATGTGCTGGCCTTCGATCTGGAACGAGATCGAATTGCCGCCGGCATGGGCGGCCGCCGTCGAAGCCAGGAAGAGCGCGGTGGCGGCGATGGTGAGCTTGTTCATGACAGCCTCCGAAAATGTGCGGTCCCGTGATGGACTGAAGTCGCTGGTGGATGAAGCGTGGTTCGACCCTACGCCGGGCCGGACCCGACTTCCGTGACGGACGTCACAACGGTCCGCCGCCGCTGGGTGAGGCAGCGCACATTCAGCCCCGGCTCGTGCGGCGTAGCCTTGTCGCGTTACGACGGGAGGCGCCGATGAATCGGCTTGCGACTTCGCTTGGCATTTTGATCACCCTGACGGCGATGGCGCCCGCAGCCCAGGCCGGCTCCTATTCCTTCTCGATCGGCGGTCACCGGTTCCACGTCGAAGCGCCCAGGAATTGCCGGTCGAGTTCCTGTGTTTCGGTGTCCAGCCGCAGCCTTCGGCCGACGGAAGATGTCACCACGACACTGGTCGCGCCGCCTCCGCCGGCGCCGATGGTCCAGGCGCAGCCGGTCGCTCCGCCCGCTCCGGTCCGGCCGCCGCAGCCGGCCGTGGCCGCGCCATCGCCGGCGCCTGTCCTTGCCGCGACGACGTCGCAGCCCGTTGTGCCGCCGCCGGCGCCGAAACTTGAGACACCAAAAGCGTTGAGTCCGATTCCGCCGCGGGTTGACCTGCAGCGCGTGGATCCGCCGAAGACCGTCGCGCTCGATCCGCCGCGCGTAGCACCGGTTGCCCCTCAACCCGGAACCGGGCAGGGCACGACGATCGCGCAGCGCAGTGACGAGGATGCATATTCGCCGCTCGGCGAATGGGAGAGCAGCGGCGCCAAGGGCACGGTTCGCATCGAGCGCTGCGGTCCGGCCCTGTGCGGCTTCGCGCTCACCGAGGCCTCCAGCCGCGGCGAGGGCGTGCTCGTTAACATGAAGCCGAAGACCCACAATGTGTGGACCGGCAGCATCTACAGCCGTTCCAGCGGCAACACCTATTATGCGACGATGACACTGAAGGGCTCAGGCAGGCTTCACGTCGAGGCCTGCGCTCTCGGCCGCTTCTGGTGCTCCGGCAACGACTGGACCCGCATCGAGGAGCCGGATGAGAAGTTGGTCTCGACGTCACGGCAGTGGGGCGCGCGGTCGTAGTGCTTGCTTAACCTTCCCTGCGGGTGAGGGGCTCTCTCCGCCCGCTCGAAATCGTAGGGTGGGCAAAGGCGCACTTGCGCCGTGCCCACCATCAATCCAATGCTGCAAAGAAAGTCGTGGGCACGCTTCGCTTTGCCCACCCTACGATATTATCGTTGCGGGAAGAGTATCCCCTATCCAATTTGTAATCGTCCTACACCGAACCTGCTTCTGCCTTGCACGCGACCGATGGGTGCAAGGAGGGCCGGCATGAAACGCATCAGCCTCATCGCCGCGCTGCTGATCGGCAGCGCGATCCCGGTCCACGCCGACACCGACATCTGGAATAATGTACTGAAGCAGCAGCGCGGCGACGATGCGCTGCATGTCGACAGCGCCTTCTGCGATGCCCAATTTGGCCCGCCGCAGAACGGCACGGCGACATCGGCACGCTACAAGCGCTGCATGCTGTCGCGCGGCTGGCGCTTCAGCCGCACGCGTCGCGAGAAGGACGATCGCTATCCCGATCCTGATAATCCCGGCATGATGTGCCGCGACTTCAAGCTCGGCGGCATCACGGGTTCGGAGTGCTCGAATTTCTGATGGGCCACGACGACAGGCTGCGGCTGCGCGATGCGTTCAGCCGGGGGAGGCCTGCGGTGCCGTCGATGAAGTCTCTAGATCATGCCGAGCACGATGGCGCCGACGAAGGCCATGGCGAGATACGCGGTGACTACGCTCAGTCTCCCGGCGAAGGTCATGAGGTCGTTCCCTTCATGCACGCCGCCCCGCGCGCATGGCTTATGGTTAACAGAAAGTCTCTTTTGGAAAAAGTCAGCCTTGCTGTCGCTCGCGTTCGCGAGCCGCCGGCGCGGCCGCGGCGCGGTATGGTTAAAGAACACTGAAATCAACGTGTTGAAGAGTCTTTAAGTAAATTCACCGAACGTGCGTGCATGACGCGCGGAGTTCGTTTGTATCTCGTCGGCTCCATCGTCCTTGTTTCGCTAGCGGGTTGCGGACGCGGCTTCTTCCAGGCCGAACGTGAACCATGGCGGGCCGAGGCGGAAGCGGCGTGCCTGAAATCGGGCGCCGTCAAGGAGAGCGCGGACATCGTCCGCATCGATCCGATCTCGGGGCCCGGCATGTGCGGCGCCGAGTATCCGCTGAAGGTGGCCGCGCTCGGCGAGGCCTCCAGCACCTATGGCTTCGCCGACGAGGCGCTGCGCCCGCCCGGCAGCATCGGCAACCAGCCGCGCTGGCCGGTGCAGCCGCAATCGAACTATCAGCAAGGCCAGAATTATCCGGCATCGTCCTATCCGCAGCGGTCGAACTATCCCGAGAGCGCGGTGCGACAGCCGTCCGGCTATGGTGCATCCTCCGGGCCGATGTCGCTGAACGCACCCGGCGTCGCGCCGCAGGAAGACGAGATCGACCTGCCGCCCGAGGGCATCGATGCCGCAGGCGCCGCGCGCTACATGAACGCGCCGAGCTATCCGGCGCGATCGGCCGCGCCTTATTCGCAAGCACCCGCACAGCAGCCGCTGCCGCGCCTCGGTCCGGCGCAAGGCAATCCCGTCGCCGCCGTCGGCCCCGTCACGATCAAGCCGACCGCGACGCTCGCCTGTCCGATCGTGTCCGAGCTCGACCGCTGGCTCGCCGATACCGTGCAGCCGTCGGCGATGCGCTGGTTCGGTGCCCGCGTCGCCGAGATCAAGCAGATCTCCGCCTATTCCTGCCGCGGCATGAACGGCAATCCGCACTCCCACATCTCCGAGCACGCCTTCGGCAATGCGCTCGACATCTCCGCCTTCGTGCTCGCCGACGGCCGCCGCGTCACCGTGAAGGACGGCTGGCGCGGCATGCCGGAAGAGCAGGGTTTTCTGCGCGACGTGCAATCCGGTGCCTGCGCGCATTTCACCACGGTGCTGGCGCCGGGATCGAACGTCTATCACTACGATCACATCCATGTGGATCTGATGCGCCGCGCCAGCCGCCGCCTGATCTGCCAGCCCGCCGCCGTGTCGGGCGAAGAGGTCGCCGGGCGCGCGCAGCGGCGCAATCCCTATGCGAACTCGAAAGACCCTTACGTGACCGGCTCGCTCGGCGCGAGCAAGAGCACGACCCGCAAGCGCGAGGAAGACGAGTACGCGGACGATTGAGTGCTTGAGGGGAAGGCCACGTTGGCGTCGTCCCGGCGAAGGCCGGGACCCATAACCCCAGGAAGTCGTTTGGCGAAAATTCGTCGTTCGGTACTCTAACCGTCTACAATTGATGGATCACGCGGTATGGGTCCCGGCCTTCGCCGGGACGACGACGGAAATGTTGAGCGGCTGTTTCGCGCAATCATGTGTCGCGTTTACCGGGCGTCGCTCAACCGATCCACCGCATCACCTCGATGCCGGCTTCGGCGATGGCGGGACCAGCCCCATGCAGAGCTGCACCTCGCCCGGGACGTTGTAGGTGCGCATGATGTGGCGGCTGTCGCGCAGGCCGGACGCCTCGCGTTGCACCACGAACATCCAGAGCGCCTGGCCGGCTTCCAGCACCAGCTTGCGGCGCGCCGGCTGCATCGAGGCCGGCGTCTCCGTCGCCTCGTGAGCGGTGTCGAACTCGCGCAAGCGCGTCAGCGCCTGTTCGAGCGTGCGGCCCATCCGCCCAAGCGCGGAGGCCTGTTCCTGGACGATCTCGTAATGGAGGATATCGACAGGCGGGCGAAGATCACGGGACATGGCCCGAATATAGCCGCAGCACCGGCACGCGCAACGCGCGGCGCTACTTCGCCCGGTATGCTGCCAGGAACATCCGCGTCGCGCTGTCGACCACCTCGGTCATGCGCTCTTCCGACGGCGCGGGCGCGGCCTGGAAGACGAAGGGCAGGAACAACGAGGCCTTGCACAGTTCCATGAACTGCGACGCCGCGAGGTCGCAATCGTCGATCCTGAGATCGCCGGAGGCGACGTGGATCCTGAGATAGTCGGAGAGCCGGTTGATGGTCTTGTCCAGCACCCGCGCATAATAGCGGCGGCCGACATCGGGCATGCGCTCGGCGATCGCCATCACGGTGCGGATCGCCGATCCGCCGCCGGGCCGGCAGAGCAGGTGGATGTAGGCCTGCCCGAAATCCTTCAGCGTGGTCTCGGCATCGCGGGTGGGATCGAAATTGAACACGACCTGGCCGTGCTGGAGCGCCTCCTGCTCGAGGATCGCTTCGAACAGCGCGCTTTTGTCGGCGAAGTAGACGTAAAGCGTGCCCTTGGAGACCTGCGCGGCGCGGGCGATCTCGCCCATGCTGGAGCCGTCAAAGCCGAGATCCATGAACACCTTGCGGGCGCCGTCGAGGATCTGGCGGCGCTTGGAGCTGTCCTCCTCCTGGATGACGTGCGGATGTTCGCGGTCAGCTACAACCATTGGTTCAGGGTCTCGGCAGGTTTTTGGGTCGGGGCTCGGACGTCGAAACCTGAATAAAGGATTCGGGTGCCTAGGGTCGCCTGGGAACATTATGTAGATTGACCGAACCGTTCGGTCAATGATATTTGGGATAAGCGAGAGGAACCGGCCGCAGGACGGCCGCCCTTGATCGCGCTTTTTTTGGGGAGGCCTTTATGGCCGTATCGAGAGACCAGGCGGCGCGCGTCATTCGCCAGGACACGGCGGAGACGACATCGGCGAACGATGGAGCTGCGCCCGAGTCATCGGCGGTCCTTGCCGAGCAGCTGCGCTCGCACGTGGCCGAGGAAACCAAGCGCCGCAGCGAGGCCCCGGAGAAGCCCGTGACCGACAAGCCGGCCGCCGCGCCGGACGCGCCCGCCGCCGGCGCGCCGAAATCCGGCAAGCGCAAGTTCGTCCTGATGGGCGTCGGTCTCGTGCTGGCGCTCGCGGCCGCGGGCTATGCCGGCTACTACACGCTGGTCGGCCGCTTCTACATCTCGACCGACGACGCCTATGTCCGCGCCAACAACACCATGCTCGGCGCGCGCGTTGCCGGCCACATCTCCTCGATCCTTGCCGGCGACAACACCACGGTGCGCGCCAACGACATCATCCTCCGCATCGACGACGGCGACTACAAGATCGCGGTCGACGCCGCGGCGACCAAGATCGCAACCCAGCAGGCGACCATCGACCGCATCGGCCGCCAGGTCGCAGCGCTCGACAGCCAGGTCGCGCAGGCCAAGGCGCAGCTCGTCTCCGCCGAAGCAGGCCTCAAGCGCGCTGACCTCGACTATGAGCGCCAGCAGGCGCTGAGCAGCAAGGGCTTTGCCTCGCGCGCCACCTTCGAGAGCTCGGAAGCCGGCCGCGACCAGGGCGCCGCCGCCGTCAAGGCCGCGCAGGCCGCCTACGACGTCGCGGTCAGCAATGTGGATGTCGCCAAGGCGCAGCAGGCCGAAGCGCAGGCGCAGCTCGCCGAGCTCAAGACCACGCTCGCCAAGGCCGAGCGCGATCTCGCCTTCACCGCGGTGCGCGCGCCGGTCAATGGCACGTTCTCCAACCGCCTGGTCAATGCCGGCGACTTCGTCGCGGTCGGCCAGCGCCTCGGCAATGTCGTGCCGCTCGACGACGTCTTCATCGACGCCAACTTCAAGGAAACCCAGCTCAAGCGCATCCGTCCCGGCCAGCCGGTGACGATCAAGGTCGATGCCTACGGCATGCGCAAGTTCTCCGGCGTGGTCGACAGCATCGCGGCGGGCGCGGGCTCCGTGTTCACCCTGCTGCCGCCCGACAACGCCACCGGCAACTTCACCAAGATCGTGCAGCGCGTGCCGGTCCGCATCCGAGTGCCGAAGTCGGTCGCGAAGCAGAACCTGCTCCGCGCCGGCATGTCGGTTTATGCAACGGTCGACACCAACAAGGGCGCGGCCGACGCCGACAGCGAGGTCGATCTCGACGATCCCACCGCGATCCATCCGCAGTAAGCACGCACCGGGCAACTGCGAGGTCGGGCCATGGCCAACGCAACGACTGCATCACCTGCCATGATGGCGAACCCGGCTTCGGAGCGCATCGCGCCGAAGCGGCTGTTCGCGTTCATCATCATGGTGTTCGGGATGTTCATGTCGATCCTGGACATCCAGATCGTCTCGGCGTCCCTGAGCGAGATCCAGGCCGGCCTGTCGGCAAGCTCCAGCGAAGTCGCCTGGGTCCAGACTGCCTATCTGATCGCCGAAGTAATCGCGATCCCGCTGTCGGGCTTCCTGTCGCGCGCCTTCGGCACGCGCCTGTTGTTCGCGATCTCTGCGGCCGGCTTCACCGCGTCGAGCCTGCTCTGCGGCTTCGCCACCACCATCGAGGAGATGATCCTCTGGCGCGCGCTGCAGGGTTTTCTCGGCGCCGGCATGATTCCCACCGTGTTCGCCTCGGCCTACACCGTGTTTCCGCGCACGAAATTCCACATCGTCGGCCCCATCATCGGGCTTGTTGCGACCCTCGCGCCCACGATCGGCCCGACCGTCGGCGGCTACATCACCGATCTGATGTCGTGGAACTGGCTGTTCTTCATCAACGTCGTGCCCGGCATCGGCATCACCGTCGGCGTGCTGGCGCTGGTCGATTTCGACGAGCCGCATTTCGAGCTGCTCGACCGCTTCGACTGGTGGGGCCTCTTGTTCATGGCCGGCTTCCTCGGCACGCTGGAATACGTGCTGGAGGAGGGCCCTCAGCACGAATGGATGCAGGACACGTCGGTGGCGATCTGCGCCTGGATCTGCGCGATCTCGGCGATCGCCTTCTTCTGGCGCGTGTTCACGGCAGCCGAGCCGATCGTCAACTTACGCACCTTCTCCAACCGCAATTTCGCGATCGGTTGCCTGCTGCAATTCTGCATCGGCATCGGCCTCTACGGCCTGACCTACATCTATCCGCGCTATCTTGCCGAGGTGCGCGGCTACAGCGCGCTGATGATCGGCGAGACCATGTTCGTCTCGGGCATCACCATGTTCCTGGTCGCGCCGCTGGTCGGCCGGCTCATGGTCAAGGTCGACATGCGCTACATGATCGCCTTCGGCCTCGTCGTGTTCGCGATCGGCTCCTACCAGATGACCTGGATGACGCGCGATTACGATTTCTTCGAGCTGCTGGTGCCGCAGATCCTGCGCGGCATCGGCATGATGTTCGCGATGGTGCCGACCAACAACATCGCGCTCGGCACGCTGGCCCCCGACAGGGTGAAGAACGCGAGCGGCCTGTTCAACCTGATGCGCAATCTCGGCGGCGCCGTGGGCCTTGCCGTCATCAACACCGTGCTCAACGACCGCACCGATCTGCACATCACGCGCCTGCAGGAGCGCGTGACCTGGGGCAACGCGACCGCGACCGAAACGCTGACCATGCTGCAGCAGAAATTCCAGGGGCTCGGCGATTCCACGCTGATGGCGATGAAGCAGCTCAGCCAGATCGTGCACCGCCAGGCCGTGGTGATGAGTTTCGGCGATGCCTTCTTCGTGCTGACGGTGTTCTATCTCGGCCTCAGCCTGCTGGTCACGCTGCTGAACAAGCCGGCCGCGATGACCGGCGGCGGCGACGCGCATTGACGTAGCGCCACATTCGATGTCGTCGCCCGGCTTGACCGGGCGACCCAGTATTCCACCAGAACCGGTGATTGAACCGAGACGCCCCAGCGTACTGGATTCCCCGCCTTCGCGGGGAATGACGGCGGAGAGTGAGGGGAGGGCACGCGCACTGTGCACGCCAAGCCGCCCCGAACCAAATTGCAACACTCATCCGTGATCTCGCGGCAGCCCCGTTGCAAAGCGGAAACGACACATCTATAAATCGCGCCTCATTCAATCGAACCGGGGAGAGATTTGCATGATTTCGTCGCATTCGCAGATCGTACGCCCGCGCTCGATGATCACCTGGTTCGGTATGTACGCGGCCTGTTAGAGGCCTCTTCCGCCAGCTTCGATTGGGTTTTGTCTCCCGATCGCTCCGCTTCCCAAGTCAAATTCAGTCTCAAGTGACGCCGTCCCGGCCCCTCGCGGCCGATTCGCGTCCATCGATGGAGCCGGCTCGCGCAAGGCGGCCGGATGATGCCATGACCGCTCTGTCAAAGAAGCCCGCGGCGATCCGCGTGGTGCTGCCCTTCGTGTTCAGGCACTGGCTGAAGCAGCCGGGGCGGACGCTGGCCATCGTCACCGGCTTGCTGGGTGCGACCGCCGCCGACCTGTTCATGCCGGTGTTCTCGGGCCATCTGGTCGATGCGCTGACGCGCGGGCCGTCCGATCCCGATGCGCGCCACGCCGCATTGGTCGCGTTCGCCGCCATCGTGGCGCTAGGCGCGGCCTCGATGGTGCTGCGGCTCGCCGGCCTGCAGGCGATCGTGCCGTTCACGCTCAAGCTCATGTCCGAGATCGCGCAGGACGCCTTCACGCGCGTGCAGCGCTTCTCGACCGACTGGCACTCCAATTCCTTTGCCGGCTCGACCGTGCGCAAGATCACGCGCGGCATGTGGGCGCTCGACCTCCTCAACGACACCATCCTGCTGGCGCTGCTGCCGTCACTGGTCGTGCTGATCGGGTCGATGATCCTGCTCGGCGCGCACTGGGGCTCGCTCGGCGCGGTGATCGCGCTCGGCGCGCTCGTCTATGTCACGATGACCGTGCTGTTCTCGACGCGCTACATCGCGCCGGCCGCGCGCGTCTCAAATGCCTGGGACACCAAGGTCGGCGGCACGCTGGCGGATTCGCTGACCTGCAATGCCGTGGTGAAGTCGTTCGGCGCTGAGCTGCGCGAGGATGCGCGGCTTGGCCGCGTCATCAACCGCTGGCGCGTGCGGGTGCGGCGAACCTGGTTTCGCTACAACTACACCGCCATGGCACAGCTCTCGCTGCTGCTGTGCCTGCGCGCGTCAGTGATCGGCGGCGCGGTGCTGCTGTGGATGTACGGGCACGCCTCGCCCGGCGACGTCACCTATGTGCTGACGAGCTACTACGTCATCCACGCGTATTTGCGCGACGTCGGCATGCACTTCAACAACCTCCAGCGCTCGGTCAACGACATGGAGGAGCTGGTGGCGATCCATGACGAGCCGATCGGGATTGCGGACGCCGCGGATGCGCGGCCGATCGCGATCGAGGGCGGCGAGATCGTGTTCGACGACGTCACGTTCCACTATGGCGGCCATCGCGCGCCGCTGTACGACGGCCTGTCGGTCAGGATCCGCGCCGGCGAACGCGTCGGCCTCGTCGGGCGCTCCGGCTCCGGCAAGACCACGTTCGTCAAGCTGGTGCAGCGGCTCTACGACGTCACGGATGGTCGCGTACTGATCGACGGGCAGGACATCGCGCAGGCGACGCAGCAATCGCTGCGCAGCCAGATCGCGATCGTGCAGCAGGAGCCGATCCTGTTCCACCGCACGCTTGCGGAGAACATCGCCTATGGCCGGCCCGGCGCCAGCCTCGAGGCGATCGAGCAGGCCGCGCGGCTGGCGAATGCGCACGACTTCATCCTGCGCCTGCCGAAGGGCTACGGCACGCTGGTCGGCGAGCGCGGCGTCAAGCTGTCGGGCGGTGAACGCCAACGCGTGGCGCTGGCGCGCGCGTTCCTGGCGGATGCGCCGGTGCTGATCCTGGACGAGGCAACCTCGAGCCTCGATTCGGAATCGGAGGCGCTGATCCAGCAGGCGATGGAACGTCTGATGAAGGGGCGCACCTCGATCGTGATCGCGCACCGGCTGTCGACGGTGAGGAGCCTCGACCGGATCCTGGTGTTCGACCGCGGCGAGATCGTCGAGCAAGGCACGCATGCTCTGCTCGCGGGCAAGTCGGGCGGCATCTATCGCGGCCTGTTCGAGCGCCAGGTGGTGGAGCTCGGACGGATCGTGGCGGCGGAATGAGGCGCGCGGCGGCGGGGCGAATGTCCCGCCGCCGCGCGGCCCAAGGAATCCATCAAGGATGGAATGACATGAAAGACCTGACGCACGACTCCATCGCGAGACACATCCTGGCCATGGCACCGCCGATCATGGTCGGGATGACCTCGATCATGGTCTGCCAGCTGGTCGATCTGTACTTCGTGTCGGGTCTCGGCGATGCCGCCGTGGCGGGCGTCGCGGCGGCCGGCAATGCCGGCTTCCTCATCAACGCGCTGATGCAGGTGCTCGGCGTCGGCACGGTGGCGCTGATCGCGCATGCCGTGGGACGCAAGGACCGGCCGGATGCGAACCTGGTGTTCAACCAGGCGATTGCGCTGTCGGTGCTGTTCGGCTTGCTGACGCTGGCGATGGGCGCGTTGCTGTCGCGACCCTACATGCGTTCGGTCGCGGCGGACGAGGCCACGATCGAGGCGGGGACCATCTACCTGTTGTGGTTCATGCCCGCGCTCGCGCTGCAATTCGCGACGCAGGTGATCGGGTCCGCGCTGCGCGCGACCGGCATCGTGCGCCCCGTGATGCTGGTGCAGACGCTCGCGGTCGCGATCAATATCGCACTGGCGCCGGTGCTGATCTCGGGTTGGGGCACCGGCTACGCGCTCGGCGTCGCCGGCGCTGGACTGGCGAGCTCGATCGCGGTCGCCATCGGCGTTCTGATGCTGCTGGCCTATTTCCGCAAGGTGGAGCGCTACGTCGCCTTCAATGCGGCGCAGTGGCGTCCGCAGCCGCGTCATCTGAAGCGCATCCTCAATGTCGGCCTGCCCGCCGGCGGCGAGTTCGCGATGATGTTCATCTTCATGGCCGTGGTCTATTACGTGCTGCGCGACTTCGGCGCGGCGGCGCAGGCGGGATTCGGCATCGGCCAGCGCGTGCTCGGCCTGATCCATATGCCGGCGCTGGCGGTTGCGCTGGCGGCCGGGCCGATCGCCGGCCAGAATTTCGGCGCCGGCAACGGCGCGCGCGTGCGCGACACGTTCGTCAAATCGGCGCTGATCGTGACCGTCGTGATGCTCGGCTTCATGGCCCTGGCGCAGTTGAAGCCGGATCTGTTGCTCGCCGGATTCTCCAACGACCGGGAGACGATGGACATCGCCCACCTGTTCCTGCGGATCATCTCGTTCAACATGGTGGCGCAGGGCCTGATCTTCACCTGCTCGAGCATGTTCCAGGGCCTCGGCAACACCAAGCCGGTGTTGCTGAGCTCGGCGACGCGCGTGTTCACCTATTCGCTGCCGGCGATCCTGCTCTCGACCCGTCGGGGCTTCCGGATCGAGTATGTCTGGTACCTCTCGATTGCGGCGACCACGTTCCAGGCCGCCTTGAGCTTGTGGCTGCTGCGCCGCGAGTTCAGGAAGCGGCTGCCGACGGCCCCGCAGCGCGAGGCGGCGGAGCCGGTGGAAGCCGAGCCCGCTACGCCGCCTGCGCGCGCGCCGGCGTAGCGAGGCTCACCTCCGCCCACGGCTCTTGCCTTTGCCGTGGGGCTATAGCGCGCCGATGCTATTCCAGACGAGTGTGAGACCCGACAGAAACAGCAGGCCAAGCACAACATCGCCGAAATGCTTGTCATTCAGCACGTGATAGACGCGTGCGCCGGCCCAGGCGCCGATGAGCGTGCCGGGAAAGGCGACGGCTGCCAGCCAGACCACCTTGAATGCGACGAGGCCGGATGCCGTCTGCAGCACCAGCGCGGTGGCGAGCACCGTGAAATTGAAGAGCTGGAAGATGCCGCGCCGCTCATGCTTGTTCCAGCCGCGGATGTTGGCCCAGAGGATCGGCAGCGGGCCAGACAGTCCGGCGAGCCCGCCCAGGATGCCGCCGGCAAAACCGATCGCGCCGTCGGCGATCCGGCCGCCGAATGTGATGGCGAGCGGCCTCTTGTTCAGATAGAGCGCCGTCGAGAAGATCAGCAGCAGCACGCCGACGCTCAGCTTGAACACCTTTGGATCGGCGGAGGCGACCATCATGGTCCCGAGCGGCACGCCGATCAGCCCTCCGATCAGGAACGGCCACACCAGCGAGAGATCAAAACTCTTCCACATCGACGGCAGTGTCGAGGTCTGCGCGATCACCGAGCAGATCAACACCAGCGGCACCGCGAGCGAGGGCGGCAGCACATAGAGCCAGATCCCGAGCGCCATCAGCGCGGTGCCGAACCCCGCCAGTCCCGAGACGAAGCCGCCGGCCAATGCGCCGAACAGCAGCAGCGCGTAAGTGAGCGTTTCCAACGAATTATCCCTGCCGCAACGGCGATCCCGAACTGTTGATCGCCGTTGCCCGCATAGCACGCCTTCGGCCATGCAGGTCAATTTCCAAACCGCACGCAAGCGTGATCCCTCGGGGCGGCCGGGGACGGGCGTTCGCGGAAGATGCCCCTACATGATGGTCGTACTTTAATCCGGGGGCCCCGCTCGACGCCGATATGCGCCCTGAATGGCCTGTTCCCCGAACGAGATGGAGAATGACCATGACCCGCATGAATATTGCCGTTGCGGCCGCGCTGTTGTCCGCCGCCGCCCTGACGCCGACATTGGCGCAGGCGCAGTTTTCCGAGCCTGCGGCCTATCAGGCTGCGCACCCCGATCGCGACGTGCTCAATGGCGGCCAGCTCACGCCCGCGGGGCGCGCAGCCCGTGGCGAGGCCGTGGCTCCGCGCGAGGCTTATGCAGCCTATCCTGCAGCGGTGGTGCCGGCCGTTCGCCCGCGCCACCGTCGTCATCATCAGTAAGAGACCTGCTCTAGACGATCTGCCTGCTGTCGGCGGGCTTGTGGAGCGCACCGACCAGGATGCGCAGCGCCTCGGTCAGCTCGGCCCTGTTGCGCGCTGCGCCCAGCGACACCCGCGCTGCATGCGGCGGTGTTCCGTCCACAGTGAAGGCGTCGCCGGCGACGACGGCGAGACCGTTCCGCAGCAGATGCGCCGCGACGTCGGGGCGGCCTTCGGGCAGCCGCAGCCAGAGATGATGGGCGGCAGGCTTGGCCAGGAACTGAAACCCTTTCAGCGCGCGCTGTGCGAGCTGCTGGCGGCCAACGGCCTCATTGCGAATGGCAGTGATGATCCGGTCGGCAACGCCGCTCTCGATCCAATGCGTCGCCAGCGCGACCATGAGCGGCGCCGGCATCTGCACCGTCGCCTGCAGGGACGTCCGCATCTCCTGCTGCGCGGCATTGTCGGGCGTCACGAGGTAAGCGACCCGCAGCGCCGGCGCGATGCACTTCGACAGCGTGGTTGCGAGATAAGTCCGTTCCGGAACGAGGTTCGCGATCGGCGATGCCGAGCGGTCGAGCAGCCCGTAGGCGTCGTCTTCGATCAGCATCGTATCGGCGTCGCGGATGATCCTGGCGATCGCGCTGCGCCGCTCGGGGAGAAGCGTCGCGGTGGTCGGATTGTGCAGCGTCGGAATGAGATAGACCGCTTTCGGCTTGTGGGCGCGGCAGGCCTTCGCCAGCGCATCGGGCAGGATGCCGCCGTCGTCCATGGCGACACCGACGAGCTTGACGCCGAGCCGCGCCGCGGCCGCCTTGATGCCGGGGAAGGTGAGGGCTTCGGTCAGCACGACATCGCCGGGCCGTGCAAGGTGTGCGAGCAGGTTGAACAGGATCGTCTGCGCGCCGGGGAAGATCACGAGCCTGTCGGCATGCGCGTGCGGGACTCGCGACCGCATCCAGCGCGCCGCGACCTCGCGCTCATGCACGCTGCCGCCGGGCGGCTGATAGTTCAGGAACGCGGTCAGGCCCGATTGGGCGCGGAGCGCTTCCATCCCGGCGATGATCCGCTCGTCGAGCTGCGCTTCGAGCGGATGCGGCGGCACGTTCATCGACAGGTCGATCGCGACGGGATGCGGCAGATCGACCGCGCGGCGCGCGCTGGTCTCCGACACGAACGATCCCTGGCCGACGCGTGCTTCCATGATGCCGCGCCGCCGCGCCTCGGTGTAGGCGCGCGTCACGGTGGTGAGGTCGATGCCGAGCGCCTTTGCCAGCGCGCGCTGGGTCGGCAATTGCTGTCCACGTACCAGGCGGCCGGCGGCGATGTCGGCCTCCATGGCCTCGACGATGCGCTGGTAGCGCGGCCCGCTCAGCTCGGAGATTGTAGGAGTCCAATCCATGCAATTTAGGCCCATGTCCTTTGAATGTATGGATGCAAGATAGTATTGTATGGATCAGCAAAACGGAAGAGGTGTCGTCATGACGACCGGTTCAGTTTCTCTCGCAAAGGCGATGTGGCGCGGATTTCGCGGCAAGTGTCCGAACTGCGGCGAAGGACATATGTTCGGGCGTTTCCTGAAGGTCGCCGACGCTTGCGATCATTGTGGCGAGGAGCTGTTCCATCAGCGCGCCGACGATTTCCCCGCCTATCTGGTGATGGTCGTGGTCGGCCATCTCGTGGTGCCGGCGATCCTCGCGATCGAGACGGCCTACGCGCCGCCGGTCTGGCTGCAACTGGCGGTGTGGCTGCCGGTGACGCTGGTCGCCTCGCTCACGCTGTTGCAACCGACCAAGGGCGCCATCGTCGGCCTGCAATGGCAGCTCGGCATGCACGGTTTCGAGGCGGGCAAGCTGCAGCGGGAGGCCGGTCAGCTTGCGCCGGTCCTCGCGAAAGCGAACACGGGCGCCGCCTGAGGCGACGTTTACATCGCGCGGCCGGCAGCTACACTCCATCGCACAAACAAGAACGATGGAAACGCCGATGGCCGCGCGCGCGAAGACCTTTCTGCTCTGTCACGGCGCCTGGTCCGGCGGATGGGCCTGGACAAAGATGCATCCGCTGATGGCACGGGCCGGCCACCGCCTGGTGGCGCCGACCTACACCGGGCTCGGCGAGCGCGCGCATCTTGCAAATCCCGCGATCGACCTCGAGACGCACATCCAGGACATTCTCAACGTCATCGCCTTCGAGGATCTCCGCGACATCGTGCTGCTCGGCCACAGCTATGGCGGCATGGTCGCGACCGGCGTCGCCGACCGCGCCCGCGAACGCGTGACGCAACTGATCTATCTCGACGCCTTCGTGCCGCGCGAGGGCCAGTCGCTGTTCGACCTCAACGAATCCGGCCGCGAGCCGATGCGCAAGGCGGCAAGCGCCGGCGACGGCTATCGCATCCCGCCGAATCCGCCGCCGCCGGATACGCCGCAGGCCGATCTCGACTGGCTCAACGCGCGCCGCGTCGCCATGCCGGTCAAATGCTTCGAGACGAAGCTGAGGCTGGAGCACGGCGAGCCGGCAATGCCGCGCAGCTACATCTATTGCACGCGCATTCCGCTCGGCGACGTGTTCGGGCAGTTCGCGCGGCGCACGAAGAACGAGGACGGCTGGCGCTATGTCGAGCTCGACGCCAGCCACGCGCCGAATGTCACCGCGCCGGAGGCGTTGATGGGTGTGTTGAACGAGATCGTCGCGTAAAGCCGCCCAAAATGGTGAGGGGTCCGATGCGCTAGCATCGAACCCCTCGTTGCAAGATATCAGCCGGCCTGTAAGCCGGGTTCTGTAGGGCACCGCCGGCTTGCGCAAGCGATACGTGACGGCCATTCCTCTGGGACCATGTTTGCACATGGCCTCGAGCAACCTACCCGGACGGCGGGCCTGACATCGCCCCGCGGCGTTATCGCTTGCGCGAACAGCCCGCTACGCCGTCCCTATTCGGTTTTGCTCCCGGTGGGGTTTACCATGCCGGCTCCGTTGCCGGACCCGCGGTGCGCTCTTACCGCACCTTTTCACCCTTACCTGCCTACGCAGCTTGCGCTGCTACGGCGGGCGGTTCGTTCTCTGTGGCACTTTCCCTGGGGTCACCCCCGCCGGACGTTATCCGGCACCGCATGTCAAGGGAGCCCGGACTTTCCTCCCCGGCGGCCTTTCGGCACCTGCCGGAGCGGCCGTCCGGCCGACTGACGGGGTTACGCATGGAGCATTTGTGACGGTTCCGTCAAGCCGGGATCGCCCGCACACCCGTTTCGAAATTAATTATCCTGAAGATGTCGTTTGGAGCGTGGCCCGTTCGACTGGATGTCGGCGAGGTAGCCGAACAACAGGAGTGAAGCGATGCAGTATCTGCTGATGATCTACCAGAACGAGGCCGAGTACGCGAAGATCGACACGGGGACCACCCAGAAGATGTCGGCGGAGTATGAGGCCTTTACGCAATCCATCATCCGGAACGGCAATTTCAAGGCCGGCGATCGGCTCCGCCCGACCGCGACCGCGACCACGGTGCGCGTGCGCGACGGCAAGACGCTGACGACCGACGGTCCGTTCGCGGAGACGCGCGAGCAGCTCGGGGGCTACTATCTGATCGAGGCCAAGGATCTCGACGCCGCGATCGAGATCGCCGCGCGGATTCCGAGCGCGCGCGTCGGGTCGATCGAGGTGCGGCCGATCTGGGTCTACGACAAATGACGGCTAGCCTGCGCATCGACGCATGAATCCGGGCGAGATCGACAAGATTTTCCGCGACGAGGCGGGGCGGGCGCTGGCCACGCTGATCCGCCTCGTCGGCGATTTCGATCTTGCCGAGGATGCGCTGCAGGACGCCTTTGCGGTGGCGCTCGAGCGCTGGCAGGTCTGCGAGCGACCCGACAATCCGCGCGCCTGGCTCGTCAACGTCGCCAAGCACAAGGCGATCGACCGCGTCAGGCGCCAAGCCGTCTTTCGCGGCAAGCAGCAGGCGCTGGTGCATGAGCTCGAGCTGAACGCGCAAGTGGCCGACGAGCCGCCGGCGGTGCTCGACGACGACATGCTGCGGCTGATCTTCACCTGCTGCCATCCCGCCTTCGCAGCCGAGGTCCAGGTCGCGCTGACGCTGCGCACCGTCTGCGGGCTCTCCACCGCCCAAGTCGCGCGCGCCTTTCTCGTCAGCGAGGAGGCGATGGCGCAGCGCCTCGTCCGCGCCAAGCAGAAGATCAGGCTCGCCGGCATCCCCTATGAGGTGCCGGAGCGCGACGCGCTGGCGCCGCGGCTCGATGGCGTGCTCGCCGTGATCTATCTCGTCTTCACCGAAGGCTATGTCGCCACCTCGGGCGCGGATTTGATGCGGCCGGATCTTGCGGTCGAGGCCATCCGGCTCGGCCGCCTGCTCGACAGGCTGATGCCCGGGCGCAGCGGCATCAAGGGCCTGCTCGCCCTGATGCTGCTGCACGATGCGCGGCGCGCCGGGCGCGAGACCGCGGCCGGCGACATCGTGCTGCTGGAGGAGCAGGACCGCACGCTGTGGGATCGCGCGCAGATCGAGGCGGGCCTGCGTCTGGTGGACGATGCCTTGCGCATGCCCGGGCGGCCGCAGGCCTATGCGGTGCAGGCTGCGATCGCCGCGCTGCATGCGCGGGCGCCGAGCTTCGAGACGACCGACTGGCCGCAGATCGCCGGGCTCTACGAGGTGCTGCTGCGTCTCAACCCGTCGCCGGTGATCGAGCTCAATCATGCTGCGGCGGTGTCGATGGTCGACGGCCCGGCGCGCGCGCTCGATCTCGTCGATGCGATCACCGCGCGCGGCGGGCTCGACGGCTACGAGCTGCTGCCCGCGGTGCGCGCGGATCTGTTGCGCCGGTTGGGGCGGAAGGAGGAGGCGCGCGCGGCCTATCGCGCAGCGACGGAAACCACGCAGCTCGAGCCGTTGCGGCGGCTCTATGCGCGGCGGATGAGGGAGATGGGCTAGGGCTCTCGTGCCCCGGACGCAGCGCAGCGCCTCTTTGGCGGTGCGCTGCAGAGCCGGGGCCCATCTAACCGAAGCGGACTCGTGTCGCGAATTGGGTCCCGGCTCTGCGCAGCAGCGCAAGAGCGCTGCAGCGCGTCCGGGACACGAGAGTGAACTATGTGGCGGCCGTCACTTCGACGCGACCGTTGTCCCTTCCGCCGGCAGGCTCGCCAGCAGCGCCTGCAAGGTCGAGAGCGTCGAATGATCGGCGACGCCGTCCAGCCGCGCCGGGCGGAAGTGGCGCTGGAAGGCGGTGACGACCTCCATGGTCGCGGCATCGTATTTGCCGGTCAGCGGCACGCCATAGCCGTATTTTGCGAGCGCCTGCTGCATGCTCAGCACAGCGTCGCTGATGGTGCCGAGCATCAGGGTCTCGCCGCGCACGACCGGCGCCGGCGTCACCCAATGTCCGACGCCGGAATTGGCCAGCGAATGCCACGGAAACTTTTCGCCGGGATCCTTCTTGCGCGCGGGCGCGACGTCGGAATGGCCGAGCACCCGGTGCGCCGGCACCTTGCGGCGGAGGATGATGCCGCGGCACAGCGCGATCACGGCGGCGATCTGGCGCAGCGGGTATTCCGGGTAGCCCCAGTCGTGACCGCGATTGATGATCTCGATGCCGATCGAGCAGGAATTGATGTCGTCCTCGCCGGCCCAGGACGAGACGCCGGCATGCCAGGCGCGCTTGGCCTCGGACACGCATTGCACGATGCGGCCGTCTTCCAGCACGACATAATGCGCCGAGACTTCGGTGCCCGCCGTGCACAGCCGCGCCAGCGCGCCCTCGACGTCGGGCATGCCGGTGTAGTGCAGCAGGATCATGTCCGGCTGCCGTCCCTTGGCGCGCTCGCCATAATTGGGCGAAGGGATGATGTCGGAGACGATCGAGGAATCCGGCTCGAACGTCCGCATGCTCGCCGCGGCCTTGGGAACCGGGAGAACGCGCTGACGCTTCGAATCAGACGGTGTGGACGAACCGGACGGCATGACTGCTCAAATCGGACGGAGAGTGGGCCAAGCCCTTCTCTTTACTATTCCTTTACCCTCCGCCGGACGCAATCGCGCGACGAGGTTAACGGATGCATTTTGCGCCGGTGTGTGGATGAGGCATCACCGGCACGTCACCTTTTCGACTTGTCGCCACCCGATCAACGCTTTCTTAACGCTAAGGGCCGTTACTGAGGGATGAAGAGCCGACCCGCGTCCGGAGGCGGCCAAAGCGTATTTTGGCTCGAAATCCCATGGCTGCCCGACAAATTCCGCTGGGAACTCTGGGTTTGCCGCCCGGGACGACCGGGCTCGGTAACCATGTTGGACTGGGGCTTGGGCGTGGAACCGCCGCGACGCGGAATCATTCGAGGCATTATGGGCTGGTTCGCCACCGATCAGGCATGGTCGTTCGGCAGGCCCTGTGCTGGAAGGCGTGGTGCATGAACACCGCTCCTCACATCCCCGTGCTCGGCCGCGAGGCGGTCGATCATCTCGCGCCGCGCGAGGGCGGCACCTATGTCGACGCCACCTTTGGCGCCGGCGGCTACAGCCGCGCCATTCTCGACGTGCCGGGAACCCGCCTCATTGCCATCGACCGCGACCGCACCGCGATTGCGGGTGGGGCCGAGCTGGTCGAGCGATCCGCCGGACGGCTGACGCTGGTCGAGGACCGCTTCTCCAATCTTGCCGAGGTCTGCGCGGCGCAGGGCGTCGATGGCGTGGACGGCGTCGTGATGGATGTCGGGGTGTCCTCGATGCAGCTCGACCAGGCCGGCCGCGGCTTCTCCTTCCGCCTCGACGGTCCGCTCGACATGCGGATGGCGCAGACCGGGCCGACCGCGGCCGACGTGGTCGCGCGCGCTTCGGAAGGCGATCTCGCCGACGTCCTCTATCTCTTCGGCGAGGAGCGGCAGTCGCGCCGCATCGCACGCGCCATCGTCGCGGACCGGCAGGAGACGCCGTTCACGACGACGCGCGCGCTCGCCGATCTCATCGGCCGGATCGTGCGCTCGAAGCCCGGCGACATCCATCCGGCGACGCGGACGTTCCAGGCCCTGCGCATCCTGGTCAACGAGGAGCTCGACGAGCTCCAGACCGCGCTCGCTGCGGCCGAGCGCGTGCTCAAGCCCGGCGGCCGTCTCGTCGTCGTCTCGTTCCATTCGCTGGAAGACCGCATCGTCAAGAACTTCCTCTCCGAACGCTCGAAAACCGGCGGCGGCTCGCGTCACATGCCGGAGGTGGCACAGACCGCGCCGAGCTTCCAGCTGCTGACCCGGCGGCCCGTGATTGCCGGCGACGACGAAGTCGCAACCAATCCGCGCGCGCGCTCCGCCAAGCTGCGCGCCGCGGAGCGCACGTCGGCGCCCGCGCATCGCGACGACGAGCAATCGTCCTGGCCAAGGCTCGCCGACGTGATGAGGGGAGGCTAGCGCATGCGCATCATCCACCTCCTCGTCATCGGTGCGCTGATCTTCGCAGCGGCCTATGTCTACCGGATCAAGATGGACTCGACCGCGCGCACCGAGAAGGTGCTGCGGCTGCACGCGGAGATCCGCGAGCAGCGCGACGCGATCGCGGCGCTGCGCTCCGAATGGGCCAAGCTCGATGCGCCCTTGCGCCTGCAGGGCCTCTCCGAGCGGCACCTGCCGCTCAAGCCGGTCAACGGCACGCAATATGACTCGCTGAAGAATCTGCCCGAGCGTCCGCCGCGGATGTTCAGGCCCGGCGAGCCCGATCCGATCGGGGCCATGCTCAACACCATCGAAGCCGCGAGCGATCCTGACACCGTGACGGGCTCCGTGCCTCAGCCCGAGGACAAGCGATGAGCCCGGTGCCTGCAAAGACAACTGCCAAGCCCATCGAACCCTGGCGGCAGCGGCTGATCCGCAGCCTGCTCTACGGGCGCAACGTCGATCGCGCCGCCAAGGCGCGGGCGCGCGTCGGTCTTGCCATGCTCGCCTTCACCTCGGTGTACGTCCTGATCGGCGGCCGGCTCGTGATGTTCGCGATCGGCGCCGATGCCCACAGCGCGCGCCGCGCGGCGTCGCAGGAGGTGGTTGCGACCGCGCGGCCCGACATCGTCGACCGCAACGGCGCGATCCTTGCGACCGACGTCAAGGCGGCGAGCCTGTTCGGCGAGCCGCGCCGCATCATCGACAAGGACGAGGCGATCGAGCTTCTGACCGCGACCGTGCCCGATCTCGACGAGGCCGAGGTGCGCGAGCGGCTGAGGACGCGCAAGGGTTTCGTCTGGCTCAAGCGCGAGGTCACGGCGAAGCAGCAGCAGGACATCCACAAGCTCGGCATTCCCGGCATCGGCTTCCTGCGCGAGAACAAACGCGTCTACCCGACCGGCAACGAGGTCGCCCACCTCATCGGACTCGTCAACATCGACAACCAGGGCATCGCCGGCATGGAGAAGTGGCTCGACAATCAGGGCCTCGCTGATCTCCACCGCGCCGGCTTTGCCACCGACCGTCTGCAGAAGCCGATCGAGCTGTCGATCGATTTGCGCGTCGAGCACGCGCTGCGTGACGAGCTCTTGAAGGCCAAGGAGAAGTACCACACCAAGGCCGCCTCCGGCATCGTCTCGAATGTCAAGACCGGCGAAATCGTCGCGATGGTCTCGCTGCCGGACTTCGATCCGAACAATCCGAAGGAAGCGCACGACCCCGACCGCATCAACCGCCTGACGACGGGCGTCTACGAGATGGGCTCGACCTTCAAGGCGTTCACGCTGGCGATGGCGCTCGATTCCGGAAAGATCAATCTGAACACGTCGTGGGATGCGCGCGGAAACCTGCACTACGGCAAGTTCACCATCCACGACAGCCACCCGCTCGGACGCTTCATCAACACCAAGGAAGTGTTCACCTACTCCTCGAACATCGGCGCCGCGCGGATCGCGCTCGGCCAGGGCGTCGAGGCGCACAAGGCGTTCCTCGGCAAGATGGGTCAGTTGACGCGGCTGCGCACCGAGCTGCCGGAGAGCGCGGCGCCGCTGGTGCCTCGGCGCTGGGGCGAACTGAATACCGTGACCATCGCTTTCGGCCAGGGCATGTCGGTGGCGCCGCTGCAGGCGGTGATGGGCATCAACTCGCTGGTGAACGGCGGCTATCTGATTCCGCCGACCTTCATGAAGCGCACCCCCGAGGAAGCCGCGGCGCTGGCCAAGAAGGTGATCAAGACGGAGACCAGCGACAAGATGCGGTTCCTGATGCGGCTCAACGCCGAGATCGGCACCGCCAAGACAGCCGACGTGAAGGGCTACTATGTCGGCGGTAAGACCGGCACGTCGGAAAAGGTCATCAACGGCCGCTATGCCAAGAAGCGCGTGCTGAACTCGTTCACCGCGATCATGCCCTGCGACGATCCGAAATATCAGATCCTGATCATGCTGGACGAGCCGCAGGCGATCCCCGAAACCAAGGGTTTCATCACCTCGGGCTGGAACGCAGTGCCGACCGGCGGCAAGGTGATCGAGCGCATCGCGCCGCTGCTGGGCGTCGAGCCGCGGTTCGACCTGCCGCCGTCCGAACGCCTTATTCTTGCAGCATCCCGGACAACCCAGTAATCAACTGGGGTGGCCATCGCCGGTGCTGATTCGGCTTTTCCTGACGATTCGGCTTCCCGGCGCGGCATGTCGACTGGAAGACCATGAAGCTGCGCGACCTCCTAGGTCAGGATGTTCTAGGCAATGATGCCGCGATCGAGCCCGCCGTGGCGGCGCTCGAGGTCACAGGCGTTGCGCTCGACAGCCGCGCGGTCAGGCCCGGGGATCTCTTCTTCGCGCTGGCAGGCAGCAAGACCGACGGCGCCCGCTTCATCGATGCCGCAATTGCCGCAGGTGCGGTTGCGGTCGTTGGCGATCACGCGCCCGCGGCCTGCAAGGTGCCGTTCATCGCAGTCGCCAATCCGCGCCGCGCGCTGGCGCTGGCCGCGGCAAGATTCTTCCCCTCGCAGCCCGCGACCATCGCCGCGGTGACCGGCACCAGCGGCAAGACTTCGGTCGCGGCGTTCACGCGCCAGATCTGGGAGCGGCTCGGGCACGTCTCGGCCAGCATTGGAACCATTGGCCTGGTTTCGCCCAAGCGCACCGTCTATGGCTCGCTGACGACGCCGGATCCGATCGCGCTGCACCGGCAGCTGGATGAGATCGCGCGCGAAGGTGTCACGCATCTCGCCTTCGAGGCGTCCTCGCACGGGCTCGACCAGTACCGGCTGGACGGCGTGCGCGTCTCCGCCGGCGGCTTCACCAATCTGTCGCGCGATCACATGGACTACCATCCGACCGTCGCGCATTACCTCGGCGCGAAGCTCAGACTGTTCCGCGAGCTGGTCGCTCCAGGCGGTGCAGCCGTGATCTCCGCCGATCACGATTGCTCGGCCGAAGCAATCGAAGCGGCGAAGGTGCGCGGGCTGCGCGTCATGGCGGTCGGGCGCAACGGCGACGGGGCAGGCGAGGGTATCCGTCTCACCGAGGCCGCGGTCGAAGGTTTCACGCAGAAGCTTACCGTCCAGCATCGCGGCAAGGGCTACGCCATCCGGTTGCCGCTGGTCGGCGAATTCCAGATCGAGAACGCGCTGGTGTCGGCCGGTCTTGCCATCGGAACCGGCAGCGATGCCGCAAAGGTGTTTGCGAGCCTCGAGCATCTCGAAGGCGCCAAGGGCCGGCTCGAGCGCGTCGGCGAGCGCAACGGCGCGCCGATCTTTATAGATTACGCGCACAAGCCCGATGCGCTGGTGAAGGCGCTGCAGGCGCTGCGGCCCTATGCGAAGCGCAGGCTGGTCGTCGTGTTCGGGGCCGGCGGCGATCGCGATGTCGGCAAGCGGCCGATCATGGGCGAGATCGCGGCGGAGAATGCGGACGGCGTCATCATCACCGATGACAATCCGCGCAGCGAGAAGCCGGAAGCGATCCGCGCTGCGATCCTTGCCACTGCGAAGGGCGCCCGCGAGATCGGCGACCGTGCCGCGGCGATCAGCACTGCGATCGACGAGCTCCGGGATGGCGATGCACTGCTGATCGCCGGCAAGGGCCACGAGACCGGGCAGATCGTCGGCAGCGAGGTGCTGCCCTTCAGTGATCACGAGGCGGTTGCCGCCGCCCTAGCGTCGAGGATTGCATGAGCGCGCCAATTTGGACGGTTGCCGAGGTCGCGCGTGCGCTGGGCGTCGCCGGATCGTTCCCCGATACGCCGATCGACTTCGTCACCCAGGACAGCCGCCTGGTGAAACCCGGCAGCCTGTTCGTCGCGCTGAGCGGCACGCCGAGCGGCGGCTTCATCTCGGCTTTCGCCAGCGCGCGCGACGGCTGGGAGTTCGCGGACAAGGCGGAGGCTTCCGGCGCGGCGGCGATGATCGTGCCGCACGAGATCGCGGGCATCCGCATTCCCCAGATCGTGGTGAAGGACACGCTGATCGACGGCCTCTGGGGCCTCGCGCGGGCCGCGCGCGCGCGTTTCAAAGGTCCCGTGATCGGGCTCACCGGCAGCGCCGGCAAGACCAGCACCAAGGAGTTCCTGGCGGCCTATCCCGGCGCCTATGCAAGCCCGTCGAGCTTCAACAATTTCTGGGGCGTGCCGCTGACGCTGTGCAATGCGAGGCCCGATGCCAGCCTGTGGGTCGTCGAAATGGGCATGAACCAGACCGGCGAAATCGCGCGGCTCAGCGAGCTGACGCGGCCGACCGTCGCGCTCGTCGTCAACGTCCAGCCGGTGCATCTGGAGAAGCTCGGCTCGCTCGAAGCCATTCGCCGCGAGAAGGTGTCGATCGCGCTCGGCCTGCCCGAGGATGGTGTGCTGGTTCTGCCCGCCGGGCTCAAGGCGTCGGAGTGGAAGGGCAAGGTGGTGCGCTTCGGCGAGCATGCCGAGGTGCACGAGGTCGCGCACGCCCCGCACGGCGAGAGCTGGCAGATCGTGGCCATGATCGGCAAGAAGGAGATCGCCTTCAGCCTGACGCCGGGCGCGCCGCACCGCGTGCAGAATGCGCTGGCCGCGCTCGCCTCGATCCGCGCCGCGAATCTCGATGCGGCCACGCTTGCGATCAAGCTCGACCGCGTCGGCATCATGACCGGCCGCGGCGTCGAGCAGGCGGTCGGCGGCATCACCGTGATCGACGACAGTTTCAACGGCAACCCGGCCAGCGTGGCGGCTGCGCTGCAGAGCCTGCAGGCGCGCCACATGACCGGCGGCCGGCGGATCGCGGTGCTCGGCGACATGCTGGAACTGGGCGATGACGCACCAAGCTACCACACCGCTCTCGCCAAGCATCTCGACGGCATCGACGGCGTCTATTGCGTCGGCCCCCTGATGCGTCATCTCTATGACGTGCTGCCATCGGGCAAGGGCCTCGGCTGGCATGATGATCCCGCCACGCTGAAAGCCGGCGAGGTCGCGAACCTGCTGCAGGCAGGCGATGTCGTGGTTGTCAAGGGCAGCAAGAAGATGTTCTGGGTCAACAAGTTTGTGCCGGGCCTAGTGGCCGCCTTGCAGGCAAAGGCGTAAACTGCTTGGAAGGCGCTGTTCCCAATCCCGCCGTTTGCGGCACCAAGCCGTCCGTTTTCCCAGAGGTCGCCCGACCCCATGATGAAGCGAATGCGCGTAAGGCACGGTGAGGCCGAGGGCCAAGACCGCGTGCGAAAGGCGCCATAGGACCGTCTGAATGTTTTACTGGCTGATCGAGCTCTCCAACACATTTCCGAGCCTGGGTGCGTTTCGTACCCTCCTGAACGTTTTCCGCTACATCACCTTCCGCACCGGCGGCGCTGTCGTCACCGGCGCGTTGTTCGTGTTCCTGTTCGGGCCCTGGATCATCGACCATCTGCGCATCCGCCAGGGCAAGGGCCAGCCGATCCGCACCGACGGCCCGCAATCGCATCTCAGCAAGAAGGGCACGCCCACCATGGGCGGGCTGATGATCCTGTCCGGCCTCACGGTCGGCACCGTGCTGTGGGCCAATCCGCTCAATCCCTATGTCTGGATCGTGCTCGCCGTGACGCTCGGCTTCGGCTTCGTCGGCTTCTATGACGATTACCTCAAGGTGACCAAGCAGACCACGACCGGGTTCGGCGGCAAGCTGCGCCTGCTGATCGAAGCGGCGATCGCGCTGGTCGCCTGCTACGCGCTGGTGCGCCTGAACCGCGATCCCGCCTCGACCGCGCTGACGATCCCCTTCCTGAAGGACACCGTGCTGCATTTCGGCTGGTTCTTCGTCATCTTCGGCGCCTTCGTCATCGTCGGCGCCGGCAATGCGGTGAACCTCACCGACGGCCTCGACGGCCTCGCCATCGTGCCCGTGATGATCGCGACCGCGAGCTTTGCGATGATCGCCTATCTCGCCGGCAACGCCGTGTTCGCCGATTATCTCCAGATCAAATATGTCGCGGGCACCGGCGAGCTCGCGGTGCTTTGCGGCGCGCTATTGGGCGCCGGTCTCGGCTTCCTGTGGTTCAACGCACCGCCGGCCTCGATCTTCATGGGCGACACCGGCTCGCTCGCGCTCGGCGGCATGCTCGGCGCGATCGCGGTCGCGGTGAAGCACGAGATCGTGCTCGCGGTGATCGGCGGCCTGTTCGTGCTGGAGGCGGTCTCCGTCATCGTGCAGGTGGTGTCGTTCAAGCTCACCGGAAAGCGCATCTTCCGGATGGCGCCGATCCATCACCATTTCGAGCAGCTCGGCTGGACCGAGCCGCAGATCGTGATCCGCTTCTGGATCATCTCGGTGATGCTGGCGCTCGCCGGCCTCTCCACCCTGAAGCTGCGGTGATCGAAATGGCGGCCCAGGATCGTCATTCCGGACGACGCGAAGCGGCGATCCGGAATCTCGAGATTCCGGGTTCTCGCTTCGCGAGCCCCGGAATGACGGAGATGAAATCATCATGATCCCCGTCACATCCTTCGCCGGCAAGACGGTCGCGGTGTTCGGCCTCGGCGGCTCGGGGCTCGCCTCCTGCCACGCGCTGAAGGCGGGCGGTGCCGAGGTGATCGCTGCCGACGATGATGCCGAGAACGTCGCCAAGGCCGCGCAGGCGGGTTTCATCACCGCCGACTTACGCAACGTCTCCTGGGCGAACTTCGCGGCGCTCGTGCTCGCGCCCGGCGTGCCGCTGACGCATCCGGTGCCGCATTGGAGCGTCTTGAAGGCGCGCGAGGCCGGTGTCGAAGTGATCGGCGACATCGAGCTGTTCTGCCGCGAGCGGCGGCGTCATGCGCCGAACGCGCCGTTCGTCGCTATCACCGGCACCAATGGCAAGTCGACCACGACGGCGCTGATCGCGCATCTGACCAAGGTCGCCGGCTACGACACCCAGATGGGGGGCAATATCGGCACCGCGATCCTGTCGCTGGAGCCGCCGCGCATGGGCCGCGTCCACGTCATCGAGATGTCGTCCTACCAGATCGACCTGACGCCCTCGCTCGATCCCTCCGTCGGCATCCTGCTCAATGTCAGCGAGGACCACATCGATCGTCACGGCACCATCGAGCACTACGCCGCGGTGAAGGAGCGCCTCGTCGCAGGCGTGCAGGCCGGCGGCACCTCGATCGTCGGTGTCGATGACGGCTATTGCCGCGACATCGCCGACCGGCTCGACCGTGCCGGCAAGAATGTGGTGCGCATCTCCGTCAGGAATCCGCTGGCGAGCGGCATTTACTTCGAGCACGGCAACATCGTGCGCAGCTCGGGCGGCGCGCGCAGCGAGGTTGCAAAGCTCGGCGGCATCGGCTCGCTGCGCGGCCTGCACAATGCGCAGAACGCGGCCTGCGCCGCCGCCGCCGCGCTCGCGATGGGCATCAGCCTCGATGTCCTGCAAAACGGCCTGCGCAGCTTTCCCGGCCTTGCCCACCGCATGGAGCAGGTCGGCCGCCGCGGCAATGTGCTGTTCGTTAACGATTCCAAGGGCACCAACGCGGACGCCACCGCGCACGCGTTGTCGTCCTTTGGCGACATTTTCTGGATCGCCGGCGGCAAGCCCAAGGCGGGCGGCATTACTGGCCTGACCGGTTATTTCCCGCGCATCCGGAAAGCCTATCTGATCGGCGAAGCCGCGCAGGAGTTTTCGGGAACGCTCGGCGCCGTCGCGCACGAGATCAGCCAGACGCTGGACGTCGCCGTCGAGCACGCCGCGCGCGATGCGGAGGCGTCGGGGCTTACGGATGCTGTGGTGCTGCTGTCACCGGCCTGCGCGTCCTTCGACCAGTACCGCAACTTCGAGATCCGCGGCACAAAGTTCCGCGAGCTGGTGCAGGCGCTGCCGGGTGTGAAGCCGGTGGTGTGAGGATGTCGCGGCGACGCTGGATCTGGATCGGCGCCGCTGCGCTTGCCGTTCCCGTCGTTGCGGGCTTCCTGTTTGTCGTCCTCATTGACAGCGTCATGAGCGGATTCGGCGCATGCCGCGTCGTGCGCCAGCGCGCGTTCGCATCGCCGAACGGCAGCCAGCTGGTCGTCGTGGTCTGGAAGTCGTGCGGAGCCACGGTGCCCGACAGCACGCAAGCCAGCATCCTGGCGCGCGGCCGGTCTTTCTCACCGGAGAGCACGCCGACCTTTGTCAGCGTGCGCGGGCATCCTGATGTCGTCGTCGCCTGGAGCAGCGAGCGGGCGGTCAGGATCGGTTTCATTCCCGGTCCGGAGCAGGTCTACAAGCGCGATCAGCGCGCCGGGGATGTCGCGATCACTTACGAGTAGGGTTCTCTCGTGTCCCGGACGCGGTGCGGCACGAAGTGACGCTCCGCAGAGCCGGGACCCAGAAAGCCGCTGGGCCCCGGCTCAGCAGCGCACCACGCCGCGAAGAGGCGGCGCGCTGCGCTGCGTCCGGGGCACGAGACCGTGCACAACTTCATCCGTTTCCTTAACCTTGCGGTAACCAACCTCGGCGACCAATGGACGGACCTCTGTCCGAAAGCGGCCGCCCATGCTCTCCCGTGAAGAACGCACCCCCTTTTCCGAGTGGTGGTGGACCGTCGACAAGCCGCTGATGGGCGCGATCCTGGCCTTGATGCTGACCGGCGTGATCCTGTCGCTGGCGGCGAGCCCGCCGGTTGCGACCCGCATCGGGCTCGATCCCTTCCACTTCTTCAGCCGCCACGTGATGTTCCTCCTGCCGTCCTGCCTGGTGCTGCTCGGGGTGTCGTTCCTGTCGCCGCGCGCGATCCGCCGCTCGGCGCTGATCATCTTCGCGGCCAGCATCATCCTGATCGTGCTGACGCTGGCGATCGGGCCCGAGGTGAAGGGCTCGCGGCGCTGGATCACGCTGCTCGGCGTCAACATCCAGGCCTCCGAAATTGCAAAGCCGTCCTTCGTCGTCATCGCGGCCTGGCTGTTTGCGGAATCCACCAAGCGGCCGGAAATGCCGGCGACCTCGATGGCGCTGGTGCTGCTGCTGATGCTGGTCTCGCTGCTCGTCATGGAGCCGGACTTCGGCCAGACCATGCTGATCCTGATGGTGTGGGGTTCGCTGTTCTTCATCGCGGGCATGCGCATGATCTGGGTGTTCGGCCTTGCCGGCCTCGGCGCCGCCGGCCTGTTCAGCGCATACCTGTTCGTTCCGCACGTCGCGGGCCGTATCAAGCGCTTCATGAACCCGGCTTCCGGCGACACCTTCCAGGTCGATACCGCCATGGAAGCTTTTTACAACGGCGGCTGGTTTGGACTGGGACCGGGCGAGGGAATTGCAAAACGCAGCCTGCCGGACAGCCACACCGACTTCGTGTTCGCGGTGGCGGCCGAAGAGTTCGGCATCATCCTGTGCCTGGCTATGCTGGCGCTGTTCGCCTTCGTCGTCATCCGCACGCTGTCGCGCGCTTATGCCAACGAGGACATGTTCTCGCGCTTCGCGGCCTCGGGCCTTGCGATCCTGTTCGGCGTGCAGGCCGCGATCAACATGTCGGTGAACCTGCAGCTGATCCCCGCCAAGGGCATGACGCTGCCGTTCATCTCCTACGGCGGTTCCTCGATCGTGTCGCTCGCCTATGGCGTCGGCATGATGCTGGCCCTGACGCGGCTGCGCCCGCGCACCGAGGTCGAGGCCAGCGGCCACGCCGAGGCGATGCGGAGCTACGCGTAAATCGTCATTGCGAGGAGCGAAGCGACGAAGCAATCGAGGCTGCCTCCGCGGAGGTAGTCTGGATTGCTTCGCTTCGCTCGCAATGACGGGAAAGACCCTGTAAAACTCTCTCCCCATGGACACCTCCCCCCTGATTCTTCTCGCCGCAGGCGGCACCGGCGGCCATCTGTTTCCGGCCGAGGCGCTCGGCGTCGAGTTGATCCGGCGCGGCTTTCGCGTCCGCCTCGTCACCGACGAGCGCGCGCTGCGTTATAGCGGGCTGTTCAGCAAGGACATGATCGACGTCGTCTCGAGCGAGACCGCGCGCGGACGAAATCCGTTGCAGCTCGCCTATGCCGGCCTCACGCTCGCGGCGGGGACGCTCTCCGCCTACCGCCTGATCAAGCGGCTCAAGCCCCTCGCCGTGGTCGGCTTCGGCGGCTACCCGACGCTGCCGCCGCTGGTCGCGGCAAAATTCGCCGGCGTGCCCGGCATCATCCACGATGCCAATGCCGTGCTCGGCCGCGCCAACCGGTTTCTGTCGAGCCGCGTCAACGCCATCGCGACGTCGCTGCCCGGCGTGCTCGACCGCGATCCCGCGCTGGCCGGCAAGACCACGACCGTCGGCACGCCGATGCGTCCGGCGGTGCTCGCCGCGGCTGCCGTGCCTTACGCCGCGCCCGAGGTGAATGGTCCGCTGCGCCTGCTCGTCGTCGGCGGCAGCCAGGGCGCGCGCATCATGGCGGACATCGTGCCGGGCGCGATCGAGCGGCTCGAGCCGGCGCTGTGGAGCCGGCTTGTCCTGACCCAGCAGGTCCGCGACGAGGACATGGCGCGTGTCCGCGCGGTGTACGACAAGCTCAAGATCAAGTTCGAGCTCGCACCGTTCTTCACCGACCTGCCGGCGCGGCTTGCCGCCAACCATCTGGTGGTGTCGCGCTCCGGCGCCGGCACCGTTGCCGAGCTCGCCGCGATCGGGCGCCCCTCGATCCTCGTGCCGCTGCCCGGCGCGATCGACCAGGACCAGTTCGCCAATGCCGGCGTGCTGGCCAAGGTGGATGGCGCGATCCGCATCCCGCAGACCGAGTTCACCTCGGACCGGCTGGCGTCCGAGATCTCCGCCTTCGCCGCCGAGCCGGCGCGCCTCACCGCCATGGCCGCGGCCGCAAAGGGGGCAGGGCGGCTCGACGCCGCCGAGCGGCTGGCCGATCTGGTGGCCAAAGTCGCGGGAATCTGAGCCTAAACGGACCGATTTTCGTATTTTTGCCGTCATGGCCGGGCTTGTCCCGGCCATCCACGTCTTGCATGAAGTAGTTTGGGATTCGTGGATGCCCGGGAACACCTTGCGCAAAGCCGCGCTTCGCGCTTATGCCCGGGCATGACGATGAAACGACGGGATAGAGCATGAGACTGCCGCGCGAGATCGGACCCATCCACTTCGTCGGGATCGGCGGGATCGGCATGAGCGGGATCGCCGAGGTGCTGGTCAATCTCGGCTATGCCGTGCAGGGCTCGGACGCCTCCGACAATTACAATCTCGATCGTCTGCGCAAGAAGGGCGCGAAGGTGTCGGTCGGACACAAGGCCGAGAATGTCGATGGCGCCGAGGTCGTCGTCGTCTCCACCGCGATCAAGCGCGACAATCCGGAACTGATGGCGGCGCGCGGGCGGCGGATTCCCGTGGTGCGCCGCGCCGAGATGCTGGCCGAGCTGATGCGGCTGAAGAGCTGCGTCGCCATCGCCGGCACCCACGGCAAGACCACGACGACCACGATGGTCGCAACGCTGCTCGATGCCGGCGGGCTCGATCCGACCGTGATCAACGGCGGCATCATCAACGCCTATGGCTCCAACGCGCGGCTCGGCGCCGGCGACTGGATGGTGGTCGAGGCCGACGAGAGCGACGGCACCTTCCTGAAGCTGCCGACCGATGTCGCGATCGTCACCAATGTCGATCCGGAGCATCTCGACCACTTCAAGACCTTCGAGGCCGTGCAGGATGCGTTCCGCCACTTCGTCGAGAACCTGCCGTTCTACGGCTTTGCCGTGATGTGCATCGATCATCCCGTGGTGCAGACGCTTGTTGGCAAGATCGAGGATCGTCGCATCATCACCTATGGCGAGAATCCGCAGGCCGACGTGCGGTTCGTCGATCTCACACCGATGGGCGGCGGCTCCAAATTCAAGGTCGCGTTCCGCGATCGCAAGACCGGGGCCGTGCACGAGATACCGGATTTGATGCTGCCGATGCCGGGCCGCCACAACGCCTCCAACGCGACGGCCGCGATCGCGGTTGCGCGCGAGCTCGGTGTGTCGGACGAGGCGATCCGCAAGGCGATCGCCGGTTTCGGCGGCGTCAAGCGCCGCTTCACCAAAACAGGTGAATGGAACGGCGTCACCGTGATCGACGATTACGGCCATCACCCCGTCGAGATCGCGGCGGTACTGAAGGCGGCGCGGGAATCCACCAACGGCAAGATCATCGCCGTGGTGCAGCCGCATCGCTACACCCGCCTGCAATCGCTGTTCGAGGAATTCTGCACCTGCTTCAACGATGCGGATGCGGTCGTTGTCGCCGACGTCTATGCCGCCGGTGAAGCGCCGATCGACGGCATCGACCGCGATCATTTCGTCTCGGGCCTGCGCGCGCATGGGCATCGCGACGTGGTGCCGCTGCCGGCGGCGACGGAGCTCGCGGGCATCGTCAAGGGACTGGCAAAGTCCGGCGATCTCGTCGTGTGCCTTGGCGCCGGCAACATCACGCAATGGGCGTATGCGCTGCCCGACCAGTTGAAGGCGCTGGGATGACGATGTTCATCGCCAGCGACGAGCACCACCCGTGTGGCTCACCCCTCTCCCTAACCCTCCCCCGCAAGGGGGGAGGGAACCCTTCCGCTCGTGCGTCCCTGACTCTCGCGGCGAGCCAGAGTGTTGCCGTGACGCGACGTGAGGTGAGTACACTGTGCAGGCTCCCTCCCCCCTTGCGGGGGAGGGCTGGGGAGAGGGGTAAGCCGCGGGCGAGAGCGTGCGACATAACGCAACGCCGTCTCAAGCCAGCGTGCGGGTCCTAACATGAGCTTTCCCGACATCACGCCCGAACTCAAAGCCGCGATGCCGCAGCTTCGCGGCCGGCTGCTCGCCAACCAGTCGCTGGCCGAGCTGACCTGGTTTCGCGTTGGCGGTCCGGCGCAGGTGCTGTTCACGCCGGCGGATGAGGACGATCTCGCTTATTTTCTCGCGCATCTTGCCTCCGACATTTCCGTCTATGTCGTCGGCGTCGGCTCCAATTTGATCGTGCGCGACGGCGGCATTGCCGGCGTGGTGATCCGTCTGGCGCCGCGCGCCTTTGGAGAAGCAATGGCGAGCGGTGACATTGTCACTGCAGGCGCTGCCGCGCTCGACAAGCGCGTGGCGGAAGTTGCGGCTGCCGCCAATGTCGGCGGGCTCGAATTCTACTTCGGCATCCCCGGCACCATCGGCGGTGCGCTGCGCATGAATGCGGGCGCCAATGGCGGCGAAACCAAGGACGTGCTGATCGAAGCGCGGGGCGTCGGGCGCGACGGCACCAGGCATGTCTTCTCCAACGCAGACATGAAGTTCGTGTACCGCAACAGCGGCGTCGATCCCTCCATCATCTTCACCTCCGCGCGCTTTCGCGGCGAGGTCAAAGATGCCGAGACGATCCGCGCGCGCATGGCGGAGGTGCAGACGCATCGCGAGACCGCGCAGCCGATCCGCGAGAAGACCGGCGGCTCGACCTTCAAGAATCCGCCTGGCCATTCCGCATGGAAGCTGGTGGATGCCGCCGGCTGCCGCGGCCTGCGCGTCGGCGGTGCGCAGGTCTCCGAGATGCACTGCAATTTCCTGATCAACACCGGGGACGCCACCGCGCACGACATCGAGACGCTGGGCGAGACCGTGCGTGAACGCGTGAAGGCGAATTCCGGAATTGAGCTGCACTGGGAAATCAAGCGGATCGGGGTTTCCCTCTAACAGTCATTCCGGGGGCGCGCAGCGCAACTACGGTGCGCAATTGCGCACCTGAGAATCTCGAGATTCCGGGTCTGGTGCTTGCGCACCATCCCGGAATGACGAAATGCGAGGACACGAATGCGCATCACCATCCTCTTCGGCGGCTCCAACCGCGAGCGTCTGGTTTCGGTCGCCTCGGCGCAGGCGCTGCATCAGGCGCTGCCCGAGGCCGATCTCTGGTGGTGGGACGTCGAGAACAAGGTGCATGTGGTGCAGTCCCGGCAGTTGCTCGAGCATGCCCGGCCCTTCGAGGACGAGTTCAAGCCGGGCACATCAGGCATTCCGCTCGAAGCGGCGCTCGACCAGGCCAAGGCCGAAGGCCGCGTGCTGGTGCTCGGCCTGCATGGCGGGCGCGCCGAGAACGGCGAATTGCAGGTGATGTGCGAGGTGCGCGGCGTGCCGTTCACCGGATCCGGCTCGGCGTCCTCGCATCTCGCCTTCGACAAGATCGCGGCCAAGCACTTTGCCGCACTCGGCGGCGTGACGCCGCCGGCGAACGTCGCGCTCGACAATATCGAGGCGGCCTTCGCCGAATATGGCAGGCTGATCGCAAAGCCGGCGCGGGACGGGTCGAGCTACGGCCTGATCTTCGTCAACGCGAAGCAGGATCTCGTCGCCGTCCGCAACGCGGCCAGGCACGAAGACTATGTGATCGAGCCCTACATCGCCGGCGTCGAGGCGACCTGTGGCGTGCTGGAGCGCACCGACGGATCGATCATCGCGCTGCCGCCGATCGAGATCATTCCGGGCGAGGGCAGTTTCGACTACGCCGCAAAATATCTCCTGAAGTCGACCCAGGAGATCTGCCCCGGCCGCTTTTCGCCCGAGATCACGGCCGCGCTCAAGGAGCAGGCAATGCTGGCGCACCGGGCGATGTCCTGCACCGGCTATTCGCGCTCCGACTTCATCGTCTCGGACAGGGGCCTCGTCTACCTCGAAACCAACACGCTGCCCGGGCTGACCAAGTCCTCGCTCTACCCCAAGGCGCTGAAAGCCGAGGGCATCGCATTCGTCGAGTTCCTGAACGGGCTGGTCGAGCTCGCCGGGCGGGGCGTGCGGAAATAATTAGGACTGGTTAACGGCCAGGCAGGCGAAACGGCCCGGTTTGGGGCCCAAATCCGGTAAAATGCCGGAGATCGCGGCATAAATGCCTCACATGGTTGGGCAAAAAGCATCCCGCGTTAACGAACTTTACCTTTTGTTTACCAGGACATCCGAAGGTTAACGCTGGCGGCGCATATGGCGCTTTGGCTGCCGGCGCGTGAGCTGTTGCGGTGATGTCACCTCCAGCGAACGCATTGATGGGAGAGGCTTCGTTCTGCTGATCCGGCCCGGCACGTCCGAGACGTCATGTTCGCCAGGACCCGCGCGATGTCGCGGGCAAACTGTTGACGAGCTCGTGCAATGGATGGTGCAGGAAGCCTCACCCGGTCGTTTTTGAGATCGCTGAGGCCCCAAGCTGATCTGAAGGCGGCCGCTATCGGAGCGGTCGTGCTTCTGCGCGAGTGGGTCCAGGACAAGCGCGAGCAGAAGCGCGCCGCCGCCAGGATCAAAGCCAAGGCCGTCGTCGAGCGCGAGCCGCCGCCGCGCCTGGTCGCGATGGTCGAGCGCTATGCGCCGCGCCGGGTCGGGATCACCATGACCGTGCTGCTGCTGATCGGCAGCTGCGGCTTCGGCATCGTCAAGGGCGGCCATCTCCAGGATTTCATCACCGCGGTCAGCGACGCCCGCAACGCGATGGCCAATTCCGCCGGCTTCCGCATCACCTCCGTGGTGATCAACGGCCGCAAGCAGCTCACCCAGGACGAGATCCTCGCCATCGGCGGCGTCAGCGGCCGCTCCTCGCTGCTGTTCCTCGATGCCGACGTCGTGCGCGAGAAGCTGAAGGCCAATCCCTGGATCGCGGATGCGACCGTGCTGAAGCTCTATCCGGGCCGGCTGATGATCGACATCACCGAGCGCCAGGCCTTCGCGCTGTGGCAGGAGGCCGGCCGGCTCTCCGTCATCGCCGACGACGGCGCCGTGCTCGAACCCTACGTCTCGCGCCGCTTCCTGTCGCTGCCACTGGTGGTCGGCAAGGGTGCCGACACCCAGGCCCGCGATTTCCTGGCGCTGCTGGCGCGCTATCCGCAGGTCAATTCGATCACCAAGGCTGCGATCTATGTCGGCGAGCGGCGCTGGAATCTGAGGCTCAAGGACGGCCTCGACATCCGCCTGCCCGAGCAGGACGTCGGCAACGCGCTCGCGATGCTGACCAAGCTCGACAAGGAGGACAGGCTGTTCTCCCGCGACATCGTCGCCGTCGACATGCGCCTGCCCGATCGCCTGGTGGTGCAGCTCTCCGACGACGCCGCAAAGGCGCGCGAGGAGCTGTTCAAGGACAAGAAGAAAAAGAAGGCCGGGGACGCCGCATGACCGGTCTTGATCGCACCCAGACCCCGAAGACGCGCCAGATGCCGCACAAGCGCGGCGGCCTGGTCGCCTGCCTCGACATCGGCACCAGCAAGATCGCCTGCATGATCGCGCGGCTGAAGCCGTCGGCGCCGAGCGAAGCCTTGCGCGGCCGCACCCATGCGGTGGAATTGATCGGTTACAGCCAGATCCAGTCGCGCGGCATGAAGGCCGGCGCGGTGGTCGATCTCGGCGAATGCGAGCAGGCGGTGCGCCAGGCCGTCGGGCTTGCGGAGAAGATGGCCAAGGTGCGGGTCGAGTCCGTGCTGCTCTCGGTCTCCGGCGGCCGGCTCTCCGGCGCGCTGGTCGAGGCCGCCGCCGACATCCGCGGTGGCGCCGTGACGCCGGCCGATGTCAGCCGCGTCACCTCCACCGGCATGCGCCACGCCACCGGCGAAGGCCGCACCGTGCTGCACGCTCTTCCGGTCGGCTACACGCTCGACGGCGTCAAGGGCATCCGCGATCCCCGCGGCATGGTCGCGCACCAGTTCGGCGTCGACATGAACGTCGTCACCTGCGACGCCACGGTGGCGCGGAACCTGATGCTTGCGGTCGAGCGCTGCCACATCAATGTCGAAGCCATGGCGGCGAGCCCCTATGTGGCCGGCCTGTCGGTGCTGACCGACGACGAGGCCGATCTCGGCGCCGCCGTTGTCGAGATGGGTGCCGGCACCACGACGATCGCAGTCTATTCCGGCGGCCGCTTCGTCCATGCGGCCGGCTTTGCGGTCGGCGGGCAACACATCACGATGGATCTGGCGCGCGGACTCTCGGCGACCATTGCCGATGCCGAGCGAATCAAGACGTTATACGGCACCGTCATCACCGGCGGATCGGACTCGCGCGAGCTGATGTCTGTGCCGACAGCCGGTGACGAGCAGGATCTGCCGCAGATCGTCTCCCGCGCCACCATCGCCAACATCGTCAAGCACCGTGCCGAGGAAATCTTCGAAATGGTCCGGGACCGGCTGAAGGATTCGCCCTTCGCGTCAGAGCCCAACGGTCGCGTCGTGCTCTCGGGCGGCGCCTCGCAACTGACCGGTCTCGTCGAGCTCGGCACCCAGATTCTCGGCCGGCCCGTGCGGGTCGGACGTCCCCTCGGCTTCGGCCGGCTGCCCAACGAGGCGAAGAACGCCGCGTTCGCGGTGCCGTCCGGACTCCTCGTCTACCCGCAATATGTTCACCAGGAACATGTCGAACCGCGGCATACGCGGCAGCAGGTCAGGACAGGAACCGGCGGCTATTTCGGAAAGGTCGGACGATGGCTACGCGAGGGCTTTTGATGACTCCTTTCCGCAATCTCCCATTTTCACCAACTCCCGCGGCCGCCGGCCGGGGCGAACCCACACGCGCGTGATCGAGAGGCAACCATGACCATCAGCATCAATGTTCCTGATATTCACGAACTGAAGCCCCGGATCACCGTGTTCGGCGTCGGCGGCGCCGGCGGCAACGCCGTCAACAACATGATCACGGCGGGCCTGCAGGGCGTCGACTTCGTGGTCGCCAACACCGACGCGCAGGCGCTGACGATGTCGAAGGCGCAGCGCATCGTGCAGATGGGCACGGCGGTCACGCAGGGCCTCGGTGCAGGTTCGCAGCCGAACGTCGGCGCGGCGGCGGCTGAAGAGGTGATCGACGAGCTGCGCGACCATCTCTCGGGCGCCAACATGGTGTTCGTCACCGCCGGCATGGGCGGCGGCACCGGCACCGGTGCTGCTCCCGTCATCGCCAAGACCGCGCGCGACATGGGCATCCTCACCGTCGGCGTCGTGACCAAGCCCTTCCACTTCGAAGGCGGCCGCCGCATGCGCACCGCGGAAGCCGGCATCAACGAGCTTCACAAGGTCGTGGATACGCTTCTGATCATCCCGAACCAGAACCTGTTCCGGGTCGCCAACGAGAAGACCACCTTCGCCGACGCCTTCGCGATGGCCGACCAGGTGCTCTACTCGGGCGTTGCCTGCATCACCGACCTGATGGTCAAGGAAGGCCTGATCAACCTCGACTTCGCCGACGTCCGCGCCGTGATGCGTGAGATGGGCAAGGCGATGATGGGCACCGGCGAAGCCTCCGGCGACAAGCGCGCGCTGACCGCCGCGGAAGCCGCGATCGCCAACCCGCTGATCGACGACAGCTCGATGAAGGGCGCCAAGGGCCTCCTCATCTCCATCACCGGCGGCAAGGACCTCACGCTGTTCGAGGTCGACGAAGCCGCGACCCGCATCCGCGAGGAAGTCGACCAGGA
>Ga0207426_1000428_pt1 | contig 68777 bp, 57 predicted proteins | sample AraplaMF_Cvi_mMS_FD_184265 | JGI IMG/M metagenome (GOLD analysis project Ga0207426, IMG submission 184265) | Arabidopsis root microbial communities from the University of North Carolina, USA - plate scrape MF_Cvi_mMS (SPAdes) (version 2) | ecosystem: Host-associated > Plants > Roots > Endosphere...
CGGCCAGCATCTGGCCGGTCTGGTTGCAGTCGTCGTCAATCGCCTGCTTGCCGAGGATGACGAGCTGGGGTTGTTCTTTCTCGACCAGGGCCTTGAGCAGCTTGGCCACGGCCAGGGGCTGCAGTTCTTCGGCGGTTTCGACCAGGATGGCGCGGTCGGCGCCTATGGCCATGGCGGTGCGCAGGGTTTCCTGGCACTGGGCGACGCCGCAGCTGACGGCGATGACTTCGGTCACGACACCTTTTTCTTTCAGGCGGGTGGCTTCTTCGACGGCGATCTCGTCAAACGGGTTCATGCTCATCTTGACGTTGGCAATGTCGACACCTGTGCCATCGGATTTGACGCGGACTTTCACGTTGTAGTCGACTACACGTTTGACGGGGACCAGAACCTTCATTGACCAATTCCTTGACGGGTGATGAACAAATGGCGCGCAGGGCTACCCCCGCGCGCGGGAAAAATGGAGGCAGCCTCAGGCCGCGACGATCTGGGGGATCTGCGTGGCCGGCGGCGTGTTGCGGCTGCGGCCGCAGCGCACCAGGCCGTCAATCATCACCATGCCGACGCCGGGGATGTCGCCGCGCTGGATGCTGTCGAGGATGTCGCGCCCGGCGGAGTGCTGGGCTTTGTCCATGAAGACAAAGTCGGCATCGCGGCCGGTTTCTATCAGGCCGCAGTTGAGTTTGCGGATGCGTGCCGTGTTGCCGGTGGCAAAACAAAAGGCCAGCTCAGGGGGGATGTTGCCCAGGCTGCAGAGCAGGGAGATCAGGCGTAGCATGCCCAGCGGCTGGACACCCGAGCCGGCGGGGCCGTCGGTGCCCAGGATGACGCGGTGCGGGCACTTGAGCTGCAGCGCCGCCTGGGCGGCGGCGATCGCGACCTTCTCGTTGCCGTTGTGGACGATCTCGATGGCGCGCGAGGACTTCTCGCAGAGTTCGCAGACATGCGCTTCCGACAGCGCCGTGTGCCCGCCGTTGATGTGGCCTATCACGTCCGAATCGGCCTCCAGCACCACGTCCTTGTCGATCAGGCCGGAGCCCGGGATCGACGGGCCGCCGGTGTGTATGGTGCTCTGGATGCCGTATTTGCGCGCCCAGCCGACCATCTCCTTGGCTTCGTAGCCGGCCTTGACGGAGCCCAGGCCCACTTCGCCGAGCAGTGTGACGCCGGCTTCGGCCAGGTCCTTGAAGTCCTGCTCGGTCATGCCTTTTTCGATGATAGGCGCACCGGCCAGGACCTTGACGCCGCCCGGGCGGAAGTTGTCAAAAGCGCGTTGCGCCGTGATGGCCAGCGCCTTCAGGCCCACGATGTCCTTGGGCCGCCCCGGCAGATGGACTTCGCCGGCCGAGATCATGGTGGTGACGCCGCCGTGCATGGTCGAGTCTATCCAGCCGATCTGGTTCTGGCGCGGCGTCCAGTCGCCGAAGACCGGGTGCACATGGCTGTCGATCAGCCCGGGCGCCACACAGGTCTGCTGCGCGTCGATCACGGTCTGCGCGTGCGCGGTGTCGCAGTCCTTGGCCTTGCCGACGGCCACGATCAGCCCGTCGTTCACGACGATGGTGTCGGCGTCCAGGATGGGGCGGTCTATGTCGCCGGACAGCAGCAGGCCGATGTTTTTGATGACGACTTTGCCTGACTTGCCGGTCGATGCTGCTTCTGCCATGGATGGCCTCTTTTCAGTGGTGTGTGTGGGGAAATCAGGGGTTCAGCATGACGGTGCGCAGCACGGTGCTGATGATGAAGGCCTGCCACTGGGCCAGCGCTTCGGGCGACTGCAGGTCTTCGCCGAGGAAGGCCGACAGCGTGTGGCGGTTCGAGATGTAAAAGTAGCCCGTCGCCGCGATGAGCAGGTAGACGTTGCGGGCGGAGATGTCCGAACGGAAAATTTTCTTGCGCACCCCGCTTTCCAGCAGCTGCCGGATGATGGCGATGGCGGGCGACGAATAGTCGCGCGCGCGCTGCGACTTGGCGATGTGCTTGCCGCGGTGCAGGTTCTCGGTGTTGAGCAGGGTGATGAATTCGGGGTTCTTGCTGTAGTAGGAGACCACGAAGCAGATCACGTCCGTCAGGGACTCGATGGGATGCTCGACGTCCAGCGACAGCTCGAGCTCCGCATCGTTCATGCGGCGGTACATGTCTTCGAGAACTTCGATGAACAAGCCTTCCTTGCTGCCGAAGTAGTAATAAATCATGCGGTCGAAGGACTTGGCCGACTTGGAGATTTTTTCCACGCTGCCGCCGTCGTAGCCGTAACGCGCAAAGACCTTGGTGGCCGCGCGCAGGATGTTGTCGCGCGTGGTCTGCGCGGCCTGCTCCCGCACGCCCGGCCGTTTGGCGGCCGCGCGTTTGGGCGCCGCGGCGCGCGGCGTGGTGGTTTTGGCGGTCTTCACTGTCATGGATGGGTGTCCGGTCGCGGTTGGCAAAGAGGCGGGCCTAAGGCCGCCGGGGAAGAAATTTCCCGGGTAGTGTAGGGCGGAAGCAAACGCCGGGCCATCTTCTTCCTCATTGCTCGGCGAAGGCGCGTTCAATCACGAAGTCGCCCGGCCGGGAGGTGTTGCCTTCCGTGAAGCCCTTGCCCTCGAGCATGTGCTTGAGGTCCTTGAGCATGCCGGGGCTGCCGCAGATCATGACCCGGTCGTGCGCCGCGTCCAGCGGCGGCAGGCCCAGGTCCGCCTGCATCTTTCCGGTTTCGATCAGATCGGTGACGCGCCCCATGTTGCGGTAGGCCTCCCGCGTGACGGTGGGGTAATACAGCAGTTGTCTGGAGATCAGATCGCCGAGGAATTCGTGCTGGGGCAGGTGCTCGACGACCAGGTCGTGGTAGGCCAGCTCGTCGGCCTGGCGCACGCCGTGGACCAGCACGACCTGCTCGAACTGTTCGTAGGTCGCCGGGTCGCGGATGATGCTCATGAAGGGCGCCAGGCCGGTGCCGGTCGAGAGCAGGTACAGCCGCTTGCCCGGCAGCAGGTAGTCGATGACCAGCGTGCCGGTGGGCTTGCGCCCGACGATGATCTTGTCGCCGACCTGGATGTGCTGCAGGCGCGAGGTCAGCGGGCCGTCTTCCACCTTGATGCTGAGGAACTCCAGGTGCTCTTCATGGTTGGGGCTCACGATGCTGTAAGCGCGCAGCAGGGGCTTGTCGTTGACCCTCAGGCCGATCATGGTGAAGTGCCCGTTGCTGAAACGCAGCGAGGTGTCGCGGGTGGTGGTGAAGGTGAACAGGCGGTTGGTCCAGTGGTGGACGGACAGGACGGTTTCTTCGTTGAAGGCGCTCATGGTGGTGGGGGTGTAAAGAGTCGGGATGAAAGAGTTGCGCGCCGGGCCTGGGCCTTCAGCCGAGGTCCAGCCCCGCCAGCTTGTTGGTCTTGTCCTTCCACAGCTCGGCGTCCGGCAGGGGCGCGATGCGTTTGGAGATGGTGGGCCACAGCTTGGACAGCCTTGCGTTGATCTCCAGGAAGGGCTTGAACTGCTCGGGCGTGTCCGTGTCCGCGTAAATCGCGTTCACCGGGCATTCCGGAATGCACACGGCACAGTCTATGCATTCGTCCGGGTCTATGACCAGGAAGTCCGGGCCCTGCTTGAAGCAATCCACCGGGCACACGTCCACACAGTCGGTGTATTTGCATTTGATGCAGGCGTCGGTCACTACGTGGGTCACAAGAACTCCTTTGCGCGGCGGTTCGGGCCGGCTATCGTCGATGCAGGCAATGTGCCACATTAATGTAGTGAACGCAACATTTAAGTTAAGTGCCCGCAACATTTTTGAAAATAAATTGGAAATCGCGGTGCAAATCCTATTGCGCGGCAATTCCGTATCCGCTACATTGAATTTAAATGTAGCAAATGCAACATGTAAATTAAGTGCGCACTACATTGGGGATTGCGCCCCGGAATGGCGCCCCGGGATGGGGCTGATGCGAACAAGGCGAACACGATGACCGAACACACAAAAACGGACGGCCTGCCGGGCATGGACGGCCTTCCCCAGGTGCTGGAAAAGGCCAGGCCGCGCAATGAGCGCATGAACAGCGAGAAGATCGAGTGCAATGCCTGTCCGGTGCTGTGCCAGATTTCCGACGGCCGCAGCGGTGCCTGCGACCGCTATGCCAACCACGGCGGCACCCTGGTGCGCGTGGATCCCGTGCTGCTGCTGCGCCGCACCCTGTCGGGCTCGGAGCCGCAGCTGGTCTCCTTCGCGGGGCGTGAAGCCGCGGCGCAGCCCGCGCCGCAAGACGGCGTTGCGGGCAGCCTGCCCGCGCCAGCGCCGGCCTGGAGCGGCGACCTGATGCTGGCCGACGAGGTGTTTGTCACCGGCGTCGGCTCGTCGACGACTTACCCCGACTACAAACCCGCGCCCTTCATCGTGTCGTCGAAGGCGGCCGGCGTTGACATGGTCACCGTGGTCACCGAAGGGATTTTCAGCTACTGCAGCTTCAAGGTGAAGATAGACACCGACCGCTTCCTGGGCGCGGAGCAAGCCAATGTGCGCTGCAAGGGCGAAGTGGTCGGCCATGTGACGACGGCCGAATACGGCTCCCAGATGCTGTCGCTGGGTGGCGTGCACCACCTGACCGGCGGCAGCAAGAAGGAAGGCCGCGTGACGGTCGAGATGATGCAGGCGCTGGGCAACAAGCAGGCCGTGGAGTTCACCATCGACGGCGGCTCGCAAATCCTGATCCAGGCGGGCCGCGCGCCGGTCGTGAATGGCGTGGAGGAAAAGCGCATGCGCGTGGGCTGCGGTTCGGCCACGGTCGGCATCTTTGCCAAGCAGCTGTTCGGCAAGCTCGACGAGGTCGTGGTAGTCGACGACCACATCACCGGCGTGCTGACCGAGCACCAGGCCGGCCGCTGCCTGGACATGCCGCCCTCCGGCATCAAGATGCGCGGGCGCAAGTCCACGCCGGGGCGCTATTTTCAGGTCGCCAATCCCGGTGTGGGTTGGGGCGGCACCGACATCGCCGACCCGCTGTCCATCATCGAAACCTGGGATGCGTCCGTCGCCTGGCCGGGCCTGCGCCTGCTGATGACCTCCACCACCGGCGAGCATGCGAGCTGGTATGTGCTCGATGAGGCGCTCAACCCGGTCGAGCAGGAGATGCCGCCCGAAGTGCGCCGCATCGTGGAGCGCATCGGCGAGAACTGCGAGCCCTCGCTGTCCACCGTGCTCTTCCTCGGCGGGGCCGGCGGCAGCCTGCGTGCCGGCGTCACGGAGAACCCCGTCCTGCTGACGCGCGCCATCAAGGACGCGCTGGTGAACGTCACCTGCGGCGGCGCGCCGGCCTATGTCTGGCCGGGCGGCGGGATCACGGTGATGGCCGACGTCATGCGCATGCCGGACAACAGCTTCGGGACCGTGCCCACGCCGGCCATCGTGGCGCCGATTGAATTCAGCATGAAGCTGGACGACTACCGCGCGCTGGGCGGCCACATGGACCATGTGCGCACGCTGGAGCAGGCGCTGCACCGCGGCGCCTGGCACAACGAAGGCGCACCCACGGCCCTGGCCTGGGCCGCGCTGCCGGCGGCCAATCCCTGGCCGCTGGCGCGTCCTCCGCTGCTGGGCTGAGGCCTGCTTGCCATGAATGCCCAACGCACACAACTGCCCGACGGCCGCTGGCATTTCCAGCATGGGCCCATGGACATCGTCATAGGCGCCAACGGCAGCCCGGCGGCGGTGGCGGCGGCGCATGAGCAGGCCTGGCAGCGCTTTGGCGGCATTCTCGGCGAGCTGGTGCGCGAGCTGCCCGTGCTGCGGCTGCCGGTGCAAGGGCCGTGTCCGCTGAGCGGCCCGGTGGCGCGGCGCATGTGGCATGCCTGCCGGCCCTACAGGAGCGGCTTTATCACCCCCATGGCCGCGGTGGCAGGCGCGGTGGCGCAGGAACTGGTTGCCTGCTACGCGGCAAGCGGCATCACGCGGGCCTGGATCAACAACGGCGGCGACATCGCGCTGCACCTCGCGCCTTCGCAGTCGGTGCGCATAGGCCTGTATGCGGATATCGACCGCCTGGGCGTGGATGAAATCCTGGACGGCGTGCAGACCGACGGGCAGTTCGAGGTCGACAGCGCCCTGCCGGTGCGCGGCGTGGCCACCAGCGGATGGCGCGGCCGCAGCTTTTCGCTGGGCATTGCCGACAGCGTCACCGTGCTGGCGCGCACCGCCGCCGAAGCCGATGCGGCCGCGACGGTGATCGCCAACGCGGTGGATGTCGCCGATGCGCGCATCCGGCGCCTGCCGGCCTGCGAATTAAAGGACGACAGCGACCTCGGCGCCATTCCCGTCACGGTGGAGGTGCCGCCGCTGGAGCCCGAGCTGGTAAGCCGCGCGCTGCACGCGGGCCTCAGGCGCGCCCAGACCTTGCGCGCGGCCGGCCTGATCTGGTCGGCGGTGCTGGTGTGCCAGGGCCAGTTCATGACCACCGCCGCCGGCGCTTCGGTGCAAAGCCTGGATACCCATCGCGGCGGCCGGCAAGCTGGTTCGGTATTTGCTTAATGAAATGAATGGACCTTCAAGCATGATAGAAATCAGGCGCATCTTTACCCACGTGGAGCAGATACGACACGAGTTCGGCCCCGAGGCGCCCACGCCGCTGCTGCGCGGCGCGATTGCCGCGGTGCTGGCCAACCCTTTCGCCGGCCGCTATGAGCCCGACATCCTGCCGATGATGGACGCGCTGCAGCCCGTCGGCATTGACATGGCCCAGCGCCTGCGCGCCGCAATGGATGTCCCGGCGGAGCGCATAGAGGGTTATGGCAAGGGTGCCATCGTCGGCGCGGCCGGGGAGCTTGAGCACGGCGCGCTCTGGCATGTGCCGGGCGGCTATGCCATGCGGGAACTGCTGGGCTGGAAGGGCGACCGCAATGCCTACGCCAAAGGCAAGGCCGAGGAAAAAACCGGGCAGCCCGGCAACGCGCTGTCCATCGTGCCCTCCACCAAAAAAGTGGGCGGGCCGGGCACGGCGCTCGATGTGCCGATGACACACGTCAACGCCAGCTATGTGCGCAGCCACTTCGACGCCATCGAGGTGCGTGTGCCTGGCGCGCCCCTGCCCGACGAAATCGTCTTCATCCTCGCGATGAGCACGGGCCCGCGCATCCATGCGCGCGTCGGCGGCCTGGCCGCCAGCGCGATCGCCAAATGGGACGGCCTGCGCTGAGCCCGGCATAAGCAGCATCCACATACATTGAGACAAGGAAACACCATGAGCGCGAAGATCCGAAAAATCATTGTCCAGGTCGATGAGACGCTGATCGAAATGGGCAAACCCGTCACACCGCCCACACGCCGGGCGCTGGCCATGGCCGTGATTGAAAACCCTTTTGCCGGCGCCTACGTGGAAAAGCTCGACGCGCTGATCGCCATCGGCGAAGAGCTCGGCGGCCTGCTCGGCCAGAAATGTGTGCAGGCCCTGGGCATAGAGCCGGGCCAGGCGCAAAGCTACGGCAAGGCCGCGATTGTGGGCGAGGCCGGCGAACTCGAACATGCCGCGGCCATCCTGCACCCCAAGCTGGGCGCGCCCCTGCGCCTAGCGGTCGAAAAAGGCGCGGCCCTGGTGCCGTCCAGCAAAAAGCGCGGCGGCCTGGGCACGGCCATCGACGTGCCGCTGGGGCACAAGGATGCGGCCTTTGTGCGCAGCCACTTCGACGCCATGGAAGCGCGCGTGGCCGATGCGCCGCGCGCCAATGAAATTGTGGTTGCTGTCGTCGTCACGGACAGTGGCCGGCCACTACCGCGCGTGGGCGGATTGCAGGTCCACGAAATCAAGGGCGAGGACGGGCTGCGCTGACGCGGGGCCTGCCAGCCATCAATTCGATCCACGACAAACAGGAGTATTTATGAAGATGCACCCCAAGATGCTGAGCGCCGTGACCCTGCTGGGCCTGATGGCTTCGATGATGATGACGGCGCATGCGCAGGACGTCATCAAGATCGGCGAGGTCAACAGCTACAAGGCCCAGCCCGCCTTCCTGGAGCCCTACAAGAAGGGCATGGAGCTGGCCGTCGAAGAACTCAATGCCGCGGGCGGCATCAACGGCAAGAAGGTGCAGCTGTTCATCCGCGACGACAACGCCAATCCCGGCGACGCGGTGCGCGCCGCCGAGGAGCTGGTCTCGCGCGAGAAGGTCGACGTGCTGACAGGTTCCTTCCTCTCCAACATCGGCCTGGCGTTGACCGACTTCGCCAAGCAGAAGAAGTTCTTCTTCCTGGCGGCCGAGCCGCTGACGGACAAGATCGTCTGGCAGAACGGAAACCGCTACACCTTCCGCCTGCGCACCTCGACCTATATGCAGGTCGCCATGCTGGTGCCGGAAGCCGCCGCGATGAAGAAAAAACGCTGGGCGGTGGTCTATCCCAACTATGAATACGGGCAATCCGCCGCGGCCACCTTCAAGACCCTGCTCAAGGCTGCCCAGCCCGATGTGGAATTCGTGGCCGAGCAGGCTCCGCCCCTGGGCAAGGTCGACTCCGGCAGCGTGGTGCAGGCCATGGCCGACGCCAAGCCGGACGCCATCTTCAACGTGCTGTTCGGCGCCGACCTCTCCAAGTTCGTGCGCGAGGGCAACACCCGCGGCCTGTTCCAGGGCCGTGAAGTCGTGAGCCTGCTGACCGGTGAACCCGAGTACCTGGACCCCCTCAAGGAAGAAACGCCCAACGGCTGGGTGGTGACCGGTTATCCCTGGTACGGCATCCAGACGCCCGAGCACAAGGCCTTCTTCCTGGCCTACCACGGCAAATACAAGGACTATCCGCGCCTGGGCTCGGTCGTCGGCTACAGCGCCATCAAGTCCCTGGCCGAAGGCATGAAAAAAGCCAAGTCCACCGACACCGAGAAGCTGATCACGGCTTTCCGCGGCCTGCATGTGAGCACGCCTTTCGGCCCCGTGGTGTTCCGCCCGGAAGACCACCAGTCCACCATGGGCGCCTACGTGGGCCGCACCAAGAATGAAGGCGGCAAGGGCGTGATGGTCGACTACCGCTACATCGACGGTGCCAAGGTCCAGCCCAGCGCCGCCGAAGTCAAGAAGATGCGCGCTGCCGACTGAAAGCACGGGCGCACCGGCCTGCCCGGTGCGCAGAGCCCACAGGTGCGGCGGATAGGCCGCCGCGCCGCGGGCTGCCGGTTTCCCGCAAAAAAGGTTTATTCATGAGCTTTTCAGGCTTTATCGTGCAGCTGCTCAACGGCCTGGCCGGTGCGTCCTCGCTGTTCCTGGTGGCGGCGGGGCTGTCGCTGATCTTCGGCGTCACGCGCATCGTCAACTTCGCGCACGGCTCTTTTTTCATGGTTGGCATTTATGTCGCCTATTCCCTGGTGGCCGCGCTGGGCAGCACCCTGGGTTTCTGGCCGGCCCTGCTGCTCGCGGCGCTGGCCGTCGGCGTGCTGGGCGCACTGGTGGAAATCCTGCTGCTGCGCCGCATCTACCGCGCGCCTGAACTTTTTCAGCTGCTGGCCACCTTTGCGCTGGGCCTGGTGATCAAGGACGGCGTGCTCTGGTTCTGGGGCGCTGAAGAGCTGCTGGGCCCGCGCGCGCCCGGCCTGACGGGTTCGGTCTCCATCCTCGGGCGGCAGTTTCCCTCTTACGACATCTTCCTGATCGTGGCGGGCCCCGTCGTGCTGGGCCTGCTCTGGCTGCTGCTGACCCGCACGCGCTGGGGCACGCTGGTGAGGGCCGCCACCCAGGACCGCGAGATGGTGAGCGCGCTCGGCGTCAACCAGGCCTGGCTGTTCACGGCCGTGTTCGCGCTGGGCGCCTTGCTGGCCGGCCTGGGCGGCGCGTTGCAGCTGCCGCGCGAACCCGCCAACCTCGAGATGGACCTCAACATCATTGGCGCCGCCTTTGTGGTGGTTGTGGTGGGCGGCATGGGCTCGATCCCCGGCGCCTATGTGGCGGCGCTGCTGATCGCGGAGCTCAAGGCGATCTGCATCTGGCTGGGCCTGGTCGAGATCGCCGGCATCAGCATTTCCTTTTCCAAGCTGACCCTGGTGGTGGAGTTCCTGGTCATGGCCGTGGTGCTGGTGGCCAGGCCCTGGGGCTTGTTCGGCCGGCCCCAGGCGCCCAGCCGCCATGCGGGCGCGGCGGAGGAGCCGCTGCGCCGGCCGCAGCGCCTCTACAAAATCGGCGGCGCGGCCTTGCTGCTGTTGCTGGCGCTGATGCCCGCGCTCGCGGCGCAATCGCCTTATGTCACCGTGCTGCTGATCGACCTGCTGGTGGCGGTGCTGTTTGCGGCCAGCCTGCACTTCATCATGGGCCCGGCCGGCATGCACTCCTTCGGCCACGCGGCGTATTTCGGCCTGGGCGCTTATGGCGCCGCCTTGCTGGTGCGCAGCCTGAACATGCCCATGGAGCTGGCGCTGGTCGTGGCGCCCCTGGTGGCGGCCCTGGGGGCTTTTGTCTACGGCTGGTTCTGCGTGCGCCTGTCCGGCGTCTACCTCGCGATGCTGACGCTGGCCTTCGCGCAGATCACCTGGGCCATCTGCTACCAGTGGGACGCCTTCACCGGCGGCAGCAACGGGCTGACCGGCGTCTGGCCGGCCGCCTGGCTGGCCGACAAGCGCGTTTACTACTACCTGACCCTGGTCCTGGTGGTGGGCGCGGTGCTGTTCATGCACCGCATGCTGTATTCGCCCTTCGGCTACGGCATGCGCGCGGCGCGCGATTCGGTGCTGCGCTCGGACGCCATCGGCATGAACGTCAAGCGCATGCAATGGGTGGCCTTTGTGATCGCGGGCGCGTTCGCGGGCCTGGCCGGCGCGCTCTACGCTTTTTCCAAGGGCAGCATTTCGCCGGAGAGCCTGCACGTGGGCAAATCCATCGACGGGCTGGTGATGGTGCTGCTGGGCGGCATCCAGACCCTGGTCGGGCCGGTGGTGGGCGCGGTCACCTTTACCTGGCTGCACGACACTGTGGCGCGCAACACCGACTACTGGCGCGCCATGCTGGGCGCCATCATCCTGATCCTGGTCTTGCTGTTTCCGCAGGGGATCGCGGGCTTTGCCAAACAGCTGCTGGCCAACCGGCGCGGCACGGCGGGAGAAAAATCATGAGCTTGCTCAAGGTCACGGGCCTGGGGAAATCGTTCGGCGGCGTGCGCGCGGTGGACGGCATCAACTTCGAACTCGCCGCCGGCGAACTGCTGGCCCTGATAGGCCCCAACGGCGCCGGCAAGTCGACCACCTTCAACATGGTCAACGGCCAGCTGCGCGCGGACAGCGGCTCCATCCAGCTCGATTCCCAGGAGCTCGTCGGCCTGGCGCCGCGCGACATCTGGCGGCGCGGCGTCAGCCGGACCTTCCAGATCGCCGAGACCTTTTCCTCGCTCACGGTGGTCGAGAACGTGCAGATGACGCTGCTGTCGGCGGACCACAAGATGTTCTCCATGTGGCGCCGCGCGGCGGACCACAAGCGCGACGAGGCGCTGGCCCTGCTCGAGCAGGTCAACATGAAAGCCCAGGCCGACCGGCCCTGCAGCGTACTGGCCTATGGCGACGTCAAGCGCGTGGAGCTGGCCATGGCCATGGCCAACAACCCCAAGCTGCTGCTCATGGATGAGCCCACCGCGGGCATGGCGCCGCGCGAGCGCAACGAGCTGATGGCCCTGACCAAGCAGCTGGTGCTGGACCGCGGCATGGCGGTGCTGTTCACCGAACACAGCATGGACGTGGTCTTCGCCTATGCCGACCGCATGATCGTGCTGGCGCGCGGACGGCTGATCGCCGAAGGCAAGCCGCTGGAGATCCGCGACCACCCCAAGGTCCAGGAAGTCTATTTCGGCAGCGGCAAGACCTTCGAGAAAAAATCCCTGGTAAAGGAAGCAGCCTGATGAGCACCGCGAAGGAAGTCCTGTTGCAGGCCACCGGCCTGTCGGCCTGGTATGGCGCGGCCCAGATCTTGTTCGACGTCGGCCTCAATGTGCGGCGCGGCGAGGTCGTCGCCCTGATGGGGCGCAACGGCGCCGGGAAATCGACCACCCTCAAGACCCTGATCGGCATGCTCGACAAGCGGCGCGGCAGCGTGTCCTTTCTGGGCAAGGACATTTCAAGAAGCGAGCCCCACCATGCAGCCCGCATGGGCCTGGGTTTTGTGCCGGAAGACAGGCGCATCTTTACCGACCTGACGGTGACGGAAAACCTCGAGGTCGGGCGCCAGCCCGCGCGGCGCTGGCCCGACGGCAGCGAAGCGCCGCTGTGGACGCCGCAGCGGCTCTTCACGCTGTTTCCCAATCTCGGTGAAATGCCGGGCCGCGCCGGCGGCCGCATGAGCGGCGGCGAGCAGCAGATGCTCACCGTGGCGCGCACCCTCATGGGCAACCCCTACCTGGTGCTGCTCGACGAACCTTCCGAAGGGGTCGCGCCCGTCATCGTCGAGCAGATGGCCCATATGATTCTGGAGCTCAAGGCCCAGGGGGTCAGCATTCTTTTGTCGGAACAGAACATGCACTTTGCCGAGCTGGTGTCCGACCGCGCCTATGTGCTGGAAAAAGGGCAGATCCGCTATGAAGGCTCCATGGCCGACCTGGCGGCCAATGACGAAGTGCGCCGTGCCTACCTGAGTGTCTAGCTGGTTTTACCGGGAATCTTATGAAGCTGATCCTGAATGCACGCCGCCTGGCCCCGGCCCTGCTGGCCCTGACACTGGCTGCCGCGGGAATTGCCCGCGCGGAGACCGGCGTTACCGACACGGCCATCTCCATCGGCCAGTCCGCCGTGTTCAGCGGCCCCGTCGCGGCGACCGGCAACAACTACCGGCGCGGCATCGAGCTGTATTTCGAGCAGCTCAACAAGGCGGGTGGCCTGTTCGGGCGCAAGCTGCAGCTGACGGCCCTCGATGACGGCTACGACCCCAAGCGCACCGCCGACAACACCAAGGCGCTGGTCGAGCAGAACAAGGTGTTCGCGCTGATCGGCTATGTGGCCACGGCCAACCTGATCGCGGCCATGCCGATTGCCGAAGAGGCCAAGGTCCCGCTGTTCGCGCCGCTGGTCGGAACCACCTCCATACGGCTGAAGCACAGCCGCTACCTGTTCCACGTCAGGGCCAGCTACAAGGCCGAGCTGGCCCGCATCACGCAGCAGCTGGCGGTGGTGGGCAATGACAAGGTGGCGGTGGTCTACCAGGACAGTGTGTTCGGCAAGTCCAACCTGGACACCCTGCTGGAACTCATCAAGGCCGAGAAGCTGAAGGTCGTGAAGACCCTGCCCATGGCGATCACGGCGCAAAGCGCCGCCGACATCGCGGACCAGCTCAAGCAGGCCTCGCCCAACGTCATCATCATGATCATGGCCGGGACCATGTCCGAGGTGCTGATCCGCGACGTGCGCGGCGCCGGCCTGGGCACGCCGCTGTACACCATCTCGGTGGGCCTGGCCGACGCCAAGGCCTCGGCCGCGCGCCTGAACGGCGCCCTGCGCGGCGTCATCACCGCCAGCATCGTGCCTTCGCCGGCGCTGGAGCGCTACGGCATCGTCAAGGAATACCGCAAGGCGGTGGGCGCCTCAGCCGGGGAGGGCGACAATTACACCGTGCTCGAAGGTTATATCGCGGCCAAGGTGTTCGGCGAAGGCCTGCGCCGCGCCGGGCGCAACCTGACGCGCGAGAACTTCATCGCGGCCCTGGAAGGCGTGGGCACGCTCGATGTGGGCGACTTCCGCGTGGAATACGGCCCCGGCAACCACAACGGGTCCGGCTTTGTGGAGCTTGAGATGTACACCGCAGCGGGCAGCCTGATCCGATGACATTGAATGCCGTCACACTGTCCGTCAACCGGGTGGAGCGCACGCTGCCGGTGCCGGCCGGTACCTGCCTGCTGACGGTGCTGCGCAACGACCTCGAACTGAACAGCCCCAAATACGGCTGCGGCCTCGGCGAATGCGGCGCCTGCACCGTGCTGGTGGACGGTATTGCCGCGCGTGCCTGCGTGATCCCGGTGGGCGGCGTGGCCGGCCGCGAGATCACCACGCTGGAAGGCCTGGGCACGCCTGAGGCGCTGCATCCGGTCCAGCAGGCTTTCATCGAGGCGCAGGCCGCCCAATGCGGCTACTGCCTGAACGGCATGATCATGATGACGGTGGCCTTGCTGGCGCGCAACTCCTCGCCCAGCGAGGATGAGATACGCCGCGAGCTGTCGGGCAACCTCTGCCGCTGCGGCACCCACCTGGAGATCATGCAGGCCGTTCTGCGTGCGGCCGAACTGATGCGGCAAAACATGGCCCAGGGGAAGGCGGCATGACGCGCCGCGCCGACACACCGCGCACGCGCGCGGATTTCCACGCGGCCGCCGGCGTGCTGCTGGTGAGCCGCGAGCCGCCCCCGCCGCCGCCGCCGGCCAAGGGCCAGCCGGCGCTGGTCAGCGGCAACCCGCGGGAAGGCCTTGAAATCCTGGTCGCCGTCTGGGATGACGGCAGCGTGACCGCGCTCAATGGCCATGTGGACCTGGGCACCGGCATACGCACGGCGCTGGCCCAGATCGTGGCCGAGGAACTGGACGTCGCGCTGGAGCAGGTCAACATGGTGCTGGGCGACACCACACGCGCGCCCAACCAGGGCGCGACCATCGCCAGCGCCTCCATCCAGGTACACGCCATTCCGCTGCGCACTGCCGCGGCCCAGGCGCGGGCCTGGCTGCTGGCGCGCGCCGCCGCCGTGCTGCAGGTGGACGCCTCGCTGCTGTCGGTGCGGGATGGGCGGGTGTGCGTCATCGGGCAGGAAAGCCGCGCCGTGGACTACGGCGCTTTGCTGGCCGGGCAGCACACCCAGCTTCTGCTGGCGCCCGACACGCCCGTCAAGGCGGCGGCCGACTACCGCGTCGTGGGCACCAGCACGCCGCGCGTCGACATCCCGGCCAAGGCCACGGGCGCGCTGACCTTTGTGCACGACATGCGCGTGCCCGGCATGCTGCACGGCCGCGTGGTGCGCCCGCCCTATGCCGGGGCCGACCACGGTGACTTCATCGGCAACACGCTGGAGTCGGTCGATGAATCCTCGATCGCGCACATCCCGGGCATACGCGCTGTGGTGGTGATACGCGATTTTGTCGGCGTGGTGGCCGAGCGCGAGGAGCAGGCCGAGCAGGCGCTGCGCGAGCTGCGCGTCCAGTGGAAATCCTGGCCCGGGCTGCCCAGGCTGGACGACCTCGAGCAGGCGATACGCAACAACCCGTCCACGCAGCGCAAGCTCGTCGACGAGGGCGACGTCGATGCCGCCATGGCGGGCGCGGCGCAGGCGCTGGCGCGCAACTATGTCTGGCCCTACCAGATGCACGGCTCCATAGGGCCTTCGTGCGCGGTGGCCGACTGGCGGGCGGAGCGCCTGACGGTCTGGGCCGGGACCCAGAACCCCCATGTGCTGCGCGCCGACCTCTCGCGCCTGACCGGCCTGGCCGATGTCGACATCGACGTGATCCGCATGGAGGCCGCCGGCTGCTATGGCCGCAACTGCGCCGACGACGTGGCCGCGGACGCGGCCCTGCTGTCGCGCGCTGCCGGCAGCCCGGTGCGCGTGCAGCTGACCCGCGAGCAGGAACATGCCTGGGAGCCCAAGGGCGCCGCGCAGCTCATGCAGGTCAATGGCGGGCTCAACCAGGACGGCTCGGTCGCGGCCTACGACTTCCAGACCTCCTACCCGTCCAACGGCGCGCCCACGCTGGCGCTGCTGCTGACGCGCACCGTGGAGCCGGTCGCGCAGGCCTTCGAGATGGGCGACCGCACCGCGCGCCCGCCTTATGACTACGGCAACCTGCGCGTGGCCGTCAACGACATGCCGCCCATGCTGCGCGCCTCCTGGCTGCGCGGGGTGTCGGCGCTGCCCAATTCCTTCGCGCACGAATCCTATATCGACGAGCTGGCCACCGCCGCCGGCGTGGACCCGGTCGAGTTTCGCCTGCGCTACCTCAAGGAGCCGCGCGCCGCCGAACTGGTGCGCGCCACGGCCGAACGCGCCGGCTGGGTGGCGCACACCGGGCCGCAACAAGGGCAGGCCGGCGAGGCGGCGGACATCCTGCACGGGCAGGGCTTCGCTTATGCCCGCTATGTGCACAGCAAGTGGCCGGGCTTTGGCGCCGCCTGGGCCGCCTGGGTGGCCGATGTCGAGGTCAACCGCAAGACCGGCGAGGTGCATGTCAGGCGCGTGGTCGTCGGGCATGACGCCGGCACGCTGATCAACCCGGCCGGCGTGCAGCACCAGATCCACGGCAATGTGGTGCAGGCCACCAGCCGCGCCCTGACCGAACAGGTCACGGTGGAGCCGCAAAAAAACACCGTCGTCGGCCTCGAGTGGGGCAGCTACCCCATCCTGAATTTCCGCGACGTGCCGGTGATCGAAGTCGTCACCATGGCGCGCCCCGGCGAGCCGCCGCTGGGCGCGGGCGAGTCGTCGTCGGTGCCCGGCACGGCGGCCATCGCCAATGCGATTTTTGATGCCACCGGTGTGCGCTTTCGCCAGCCGCCGTTCACACCCGAGGTGGTGCGCGCCGCGCTCAACCCTGAGCCGCAAAGCCCACCGGCCGCCTTGCCCATGCCCGAGCGCCCAGCCGTGCGCATGCCTGGAAGTGCCGTATGGCCCAAGGGATTGGGCGCCTGGTCACGCGCCGGCGCCTTGCTGGCGGGGGTGGCCGGCGTTGCCTGGGCCTTGCTGGGTGGGCGGTCGGTGATTGCGCCCATGACGCCTATGGCGCAGTCCGGCACCTCCATCTACACTGCCGCGACGCTGGAGCGCGGCCGCCAGCTCGCGGCCGCTGGCGACTGCGTGGTCTGCCACACCGCGCCGGGCGGCATTCCCAATGCCGGCGGGCGGGCCATGGACACGCCCTTCGGCAAGATCATCACGACCAACCTCACGCCCGACGTGGAAACAGGCATAGGCAGCTGGTCCTTCAGCGCCTTCCAGCGCGCGATGCGCGAAGGCATTTCGCGCGACGGCCGTTACCTGTACCCGGCCTTTCCTTACACCGCCTTCGCCAAGACCAGTGATGAAGACCTGACCGCGCTGTATGCCTACCTGATGGCACAGCCCGCCGTGCGCTCCGCCAATCCCGCGACCCGTCTGGACTTTCCTTTCAATGTGCGGCCCCTGATGGCCGGCTGGAACGCGATGTTCCATGACCCCTCGCCCTACAGCGCCGACCCGCAGCGCAGCGCCGAATGGAACCGCGGCGCCTACCTGGTCAACGGCCTGGGGCATTGCGGCGCCTGCCATACACCGCGCAATGCCTTGGGCGCCGAGCGCGGCGGCCAGGCTTTCCTAGGTGGCGCCATGGTCGACGGCTGGGAGGCGCCCGCGCTCACGGCGCTGTCGCGCGCGCCCGTGCCCTGGACATCCTCGGAGCTCTACGCCTACCTGCGCCAGGGGTATGCACCGCAGCACGGCATCGCCGCCGGCCCCATGGCGCCCGTGGTGAAGGAACTGTCCGCGCTGCCCGATGAAGACATTCGCGCCATGGCCAGCTACCTGGCGTCTTTCAACGAAGCGCTGCCTGAGGCCGAAAGCGCCGAACGCGCGCGGCAGGCGGTGCTGTCCGCGCAGCAGTCCGCCACCGGCCTGTTGGGCCCGGGCCAGCGCCTGTTCAACGGCGCCTGCGCCTCCTGCCACCACGATGGCGACGGCCCCCGCCTGCTTGGCGTGAACGTGCCGCTGGCGCTCAACAGCAATCTGCACAGCGCGCGGCCCGACAACCTGCTGCGCACGATTTTGCAAGGTATCAGCGCGCCCGCCGGCAAGGACATCGGCTTTATGCCGGCCTTCCGCCACAGCCTGGACGACAGCCAGGTCGCGGCGCTGGCCAGTTATATGCGCAGCCGCTATGCGCCGGCCGAACCCGCCTGGCAAGACCTGCCCGCCACGGTGGCGCGCCTTCGCGCCGCGCCGGGCGAGCACTAGGGTCTGTTAACACTGTGCTTCCAAGATGCGTTGCGAGTCAAAAAGGCCTTGAGCAAGGCGCAAAACGCAGGCGGGGTAAACCCCGTCAAGGCTTTGCAACGCCGCGCAAGGCCTTTTTGATCGCAACCCGGAGGGAACGGGGTGAAAACGGCGCCACTCGGCGTTGCACTCCTAGCCCAGACGCCCGGTCTGGGCGTCGTCGCGCGCCTTGATTGGCACCGTTTTCACCCCGTTCGCATTTGGAATCACAGTGTTAACAGACCCTATGGCTCGCGGCGCCACCGGCCAGCCACTGCGCCAGCACTTCGTCCGTGTGCTGGCCCAGCAGCGGCGGGGGCCTGTGGTAGCTGACGGGCGAGCCGGAAAGGCGTATGGGGTTGGCCACCAGCGGCACCTCGCCCGCCAGCGGGTGGGGCAGCGCCATGCGCAGGCCGCGCGCCTGCACCTGCGGGTCGGCAAACACCTCGTCGATGCGGTTGATGGGGCCGCAGGGCACACCGGCGGCCTCCAGCGCGGCGATCCAGTCCGCCGAGCTGCGCATTACCGTGGCCTGCCTCAGCAAGGGCAGCAGCACGGCCCGGTGGGCCACGCGCTGCGCATTGCTCGCAAAGCGCGGGTCACGCGCCCATTCGGCGTGGCCCGCGACGGCGCAGAAGCGGGCGAACTGCTCGTCGTTGCCCACCGCCAGGATGATGTCGCCATCCGCGGTCGGAAAGTCCTGGTAGGGCACGATGTTGGGATGCGCATTGCCCATGCGGCGCGGCAGCTGCCCGCCGGCCAGGTAGTTGGAGGCCTGGTTGGCCAGGCAGGCGATCTGCACGTCCAGCAGCGCCAGGTCGATGTGCTGGCCCAGGCCGGAGCGTTCGCGCTCCGCCAGCGCGGCCTGCACCGCCACCGTCGCGTACAGGCCGGTCATGATGTCCGTCAGCGCCACGCCGACTTTCTGCGGGCCGGCGCCCGGCTCGCCGTCCGCGCCGCCGGTCACACTCATCAGGCCGCCCATGCCCTGGATCAGGAAGTCGTAGCCCGCGCGCGCCGCATAGGGCCCGGTCTGCCCGAAACCGGTGATGGAGCAGTACACCAGGCGCGGGTGGCCCTCCTTCAGGCTGGTGTAATCCAGCCCGTAGCGCTTGAGGCCGCCCACCTTGAAGTTCTCCAGCAGCACGTCGGCCTGGCCGGCCAGCGCCCGCACCTGCGCCTGGCCTTCGGGCGTGGCGATGTCGATGGCGACCGAGCGCTTGTTGCGGTTGGCGCACAGAAAGTAGCTGGCCTCGCCGGTGTCCCGGCCCGAGGCGTCCTTGAGGTAGGGCGGCCCCCAGGCGCGGGTGTCATCGCCGCCTTGCGGTTTTTCGACCTTGACGACGTCCGCGCCCAGGTCGGCCAGCAGTTGCCCGGCCCAGGGGCCGGCCAGCACGCGCGACAAGTCCAGCACGCGGATGCCGCTGAGCGGCGGCGGACGCAGCGCGGAAGAAGGGGAAGCCATGGGGTGGGAATCTCCAGCAAAGAAGCAGTCAATGGGAAAAGCTTAAAGGCGCAAGCCGCCGTTCACAAACGATGATTCGGCACCGGTGTGTGCCCAAAAAGAATTCCGACAACCTTGCCCGCAGGAAAGCCCGCAGACATGCGCCGAAAAATTCCCTCCACCACCGCACTCGCCCTGTTTGAATCCGCGGCGCGCCACCAGAGCTTCACGCACGCGGCGCAAGAGCATTCGGTGACCCAGAGCGCCGTCTGCCGGCAGGTCGCGGGGCTGGAGGATTTCCTGGACGTCAAGCTCTTCAGGCGCACCAAACGCGGCGTGCTGCTGACGGACGCGGGCATGCATTACGCCCGCCGGGTGCGCGCGCGACTCGACGACGTGGAGCGCGACACGCTGGAGATGATGGCCAGGGGCGGTACGGGCGGCGTGCTCGAACTGGGCGTGGTGCCCACCTTCGCGGCCAAGTGGCTGCTGCCCAGGCTGGGGGGCTTCCAGCGCCAGCACCCCGAGATCACGGTGCACCTGTCGTCCCGTACACGGCCTTTCCTGTTTGCCGAAACCACGCTGGACGCCGCCATCTGCGCCGGCGAGGCGGGCTGGCCCGGCACACAATCGTCCTTCCTGATGGACGAAAGCATGGTGGCCGTCGGCAGCCCGGCGCTGGTCACACCCCGGCGCGTGCTCAAGGCCGCCGATGTGGAGGGCCTGCCGCTGCTGCAGATGAGCACACGGCCCTATGCCTGGCGCCAGTGGTTTGCGTCCCTGGGGCTCGAAGTTGCCGGCGACATGGCCGGTGCGCGCATGGAGCTTTTTTCGATGGCCGCGCAGGCGGCCATCCATGGGCAAGGCCTGGCGCTGATCCCGCGCTTCCTGATCGAAGACGACCTGGCGCAGGGTCGCCTGGTGGAACTGACCCGGCACGAGTTCCTCAGCGATCGCCGCTACTACCTGGTCTGCCCCGAACAGAAACTGGGCAACAGCATGCTGGCATTGTTCAGGGCCTGGATAGAGGCCGAGGCCGCTAAGTATCGAGACGGTGCTCAGCTTTGACGGAGGGCAAGCGCGGCCTATTTCATCGCGCCGTAGACCATGGCCCGGAATTCGGCATGCACCGCTGCCCGCTCGGACGGGCGCAGCAAAAACAGCACACCGACGAGGCGCTGCTTGGGGTCCATGAAGTAGCGCGGGCCGGTGATGCCGCCCCAGAAGATGTCGCCCACGCTCCCCGGAAACACCGGGCCGCCGGCCTGGGTGCGCACCGGGTTGAACAGGTTCCAGGAATAGCCATCGCCGGGGTGGGCCACGCCGCGCGTGCTGCCGATCTGGTCCGACATCGCCCAGCGCACCGTGGCCGGCGAGAGCAGCCGGGTACCGTCAAGCTCGCCTTCATTGAGCATCATCTGCAGCAGCCGTGCGTAGTCGCTAGCGGTGGAGGCCAGCCCCGCCCCGCCCGAAAAACGTTTGGGCGGCTTGCTCACGTCCAGCCAGTCGAAGACCCACTTGTCGGGATCGTTCGCAAACGGGCGCGCCAGCCGCGGCAGTGCCGCGCCGCTGACCTGGAAGCTGGTGTCGCGCATCTTCAAGGGCTCCAGCACCAGTTCGCGCAAGGCCTTGTCCAGCGGCTGGCCCGTGACACGTTCAATGATGTGCCCCAGCAGGTCCGTGGCGATTGAATATTCAAAGGACGAACCGGGCTCGAAGGCCAGCGGCAGCCCCGCCAGCTTGCGCATCATCTCGGGCGCGTCATCCGTGTCAATGCGGTCTATGCCCAGTTCCCGGTAGCGGTCGCGCAAGGGGTTTTTGGGGAAAAAGAAGTAGGTGAAACCGGCGCGGTGCGTCATCAGGTCGTGCACCGTGGGCTGGCGCGCCGCCGCAACAAGCTCGCCCGTGGGGTTGCCGGCCGGGTCGCGGCGCGCCACGCGCAGGTTGGCCAGTTCCGGGAGGTAGGTCGCGATAGGCGCCATCACCTTCAGCCGGTTTTCCTCGAACAGCCGCAGGGCGGCGACGGTGGTGACCAGCTTGCTCGACGACGCGATCGGGTGGATGCTGTTGGTGGCCATGGCCACCCCGCGGTCCTTGTCGGCCCAGCCGACGGCTTCGTGGAGCAAGACCTTGCCGTCCTGCATCACCAGCACCACGGCGCCGGGAAAGCGGTTGGCCGCGACATCGGCCTTGAGCCAGTTCACCACCTTGCCCAGGCGCGCAGCATCGACCTGGGCCGGCGGCGCCTGCTGCGCCACGGGCGCCGTGGCGCAGGCGCCCAATCCCAGCGCCAGCGCCGCAGCCAGCAGGAATGAGGTGGTGATGGCGCGGGCCGTGGCGCGGCCGGCAAAAAAGTTGTTGTGCAGCATGCTCTTGTCTCCAGGTGGCCGCGCTGCGCGTTCACACCCGGGAGGGTGTGCTTCGCCGCGGCTCAGCGTGGGATTTGGCGTGAAGCTGCTGGCGCCGTCTTTCAAAATCGCGATGGCCCTCCATCAGGAAAACCCTCGCCGCGCACCGCGGCCTTTGTAAGGCTGGAGTCAGTGGCTGGTTTCCAGATGCGCCGATGCCCGCATCACCCTTGACCGACGAGACCTGGCCCGGCTTGCCGCTGTTGCAATGCAATATGGACCCCGGCCTGTACGAGCTGTATGTGCACACACCTATGCTGGTGTTTCGCGACGATGTTGGCTCCCGGGTGGAAACCGCCGACGGTGAAGGGCGCTCTGTGGAGTTTCGCCAGGCCCCGCTGCGCTTCGACCTGTTCGCGCAGGGTGTGCGCATGAACGCGGTGAGCGACCGGGTCGCGACCCTGAGCCTTGTTGTCGCCTTGCCACCCGAATGGTTGCCGGCCGATGATGAGGGCGCGGCAGGGCGCTTCGGTGTGCGCTCGCTCTACCAGTTCGCGGACGCCGAGCTCAGGCGACTGGTCCGGCGACTGGCGGCCTGCCACCGAAGCGGCGAGCCGCTGGGCTCCGAATATTCCGAAGCGATTTCGCGCACCCTGGTCGACAGGATCGTGCGGTTGCAGCTGGCGGCCGATGCGCGGCACCCGGACAGCGGCGGGCTTGATCCGCAGGCACGCGAATGGCTGCAGAGGCTTGTCGATGCCAACCTGCAGCACCCTCCGGCGGCGGCAGCCATGGCCGCCACGCTGGGCATGGGGGTGGTCAGGTTTTCCCGCGCGTTCAAGGCCACTTTCTCGGCGACACCGCACCAATACATCCAGGCGCGGCGGCTGAAGCAGGCGCGTGAGCTGCTTCGCCGCACCGACGCGCCACTCACCACGATCGCGCTGGACACCGGCTTTGCGAGCCACGCGCATTTTTCGGCCGTCTTTCGGGCCACGACGGGTGTCACGCCCAGCAGCTACCGCCGGGTGGCTGCCGAATGAGCGCCCGGCTGCTGTCATTGCGCTTGCCTTGCCGGCGTTAACTCCCCCGCTCTACAGAAGGAGCGGATCACTGTTTTGAAAACGAATCTCGGACCGCACGGTCTGGGGCGTTTTCCCCGTCCAGGCCTGAAACGCCCGGGCGAAGGAGTTCGCATCCTCGAAGCCCAGCAGAAACGATATTTCCGCGCCCGTCATTTCGGTGGCGCGCAGGTAGTGGTGCGCCAGGGAGTGGCGCAGCGTGTCCAGTGTGGCCTGGAAGGTCGTCCCTTCATCCTGCAGTTTGCGCTGCAGCGTGCGGCTGCTGACGGCGAGCTTTCGGCTCACTGCCTGCATGGAGACTTCTCCGGCCGGCAGGGCTTCCAGCAGGGTGCTGCGAACCCGGTCGGTCATGCCGGCGGTCCGGTCCAGGTCGCTCAGTCGCTGGCGCAAGGAGGGCTCAAAGAACTCCCACATTCTGTGGTTCTCGGTCAGGAAGGGACGCTGGGCATCCGCCTTTGCGAATACCAGGGTGGCCAAAGGCGTGTTGGACACGGGGACACCGAAGAAGGATTGGTAAGCGAGTGCATCCGCCTCAAGGCCCGGGCCGGGCGGTGAAGGCCAGCCCACTTGCAAGGGCCGCACAGGGCTGCGTGTGGCCAGCCTCGCGAGTTGCATAAAGAACACCAGTTTGAACACCAGGAATACCGTGGGCGGTTTGATGGCGTCCAGGAAATCCAGGGTGATGGTGGTGTGGTCAGCCGCTCGCTCGACCTTGATGAGCATGGGGGCGATCAGCTTCACATACTTCGAAAGCCGGTCCAGTGCGCTATCGAGGTTCGCGCTGCACAGTGCGGCGAAAAGCTCCGGTTCGAACCAGTCGGAGGACATCACTTGCGCGATCCGCAATGGCGCAGGCAAGCCTGGGTCCATCGATTCCGCTTCGGCGTCAATGGCCGTCCAGAGCCTGAAGAACTCCGCCGAGTCGAGGCGCACGTTCTGGCGCGTAAACAGGTCGCCCGGCAGCTGCGCGCGGCGCAGGATGGGCGGCGTTTGCAACCCGGCGTCCTGCATCAGCACCCGCCAGCCCGGCCACACCGAATAGGCCATGGCCGGATTGCGCCGGCCAACTGATGCAGGAGTGCTTTCTGGATTCATGGCGGAATTCTAGGGTGCGGATCACGCCAGCGCACTAGCCGACGGCGCCAGATGAGCCGGATCACGATGGCGCGTTCGGCTGTCAGCTTGGCGCGTTGCGCGAGTGCCAATCGCCTGTTGTGCAGGCACAGTCATGGCTCCAACAGACCAACAGAGGTAGTGAGATGAAGAAGACAGTGCTAATTACGGGTGCATCATCGGGTTTCGGCTTGATGCTTGCCAACAAGCTTCACCAGCAGGGCTTTAACGTCATCGGCACCAGCCGTGAACCTGAGAAGTACGCGGGCAAGGTCCAGTTCAAGCTGCTGCGCCTGGATGTTGATGACGACAATTCCATCAAGTCGTTTACGGAGGAACTGTTCCGGCACACCCGGCAGCTGGACGTGCTGGTCAACAACGCGGGCTATATGGTCACCGGCATCGCCGAAGAAACGCCCATGGACCTGGGCAGGCAGCAGTTTGAAACCAATTTCTGGGGCACGGTCAAGGTGACCAACGCCTTGCTGCCGCATTTCAGGGCGCAAAAGCATGGGCAGCTCATCACGGTGAGCTCCATCGTGGGCCTGATCGGCCCTCCGAACCTCTCTTACTACACCGCCTCAAAACACGCCGTCCAAGGCTACTTCAAGTCCTTGCGCTTCGAGTTGGACCAGTTCAACATCAAAGTCAGCATGGTGGAGCCCGTCTGGTTCAAAACCAACCTTGGCGCCCATGCCGTCTCCGCAGGCCATGGGCGCATCGCGGACTACAACCCGTACCGCAAGTTGGTTAACGCCGCGACGCAAAAAGGAATCGACGAGGCAGAAGCGCCCGACGCGGTCGTCAACACCATCACCAGGCTGATTGGTGCGAAAGAGCCGAAGTTCAGCAACCCCGTCGGAAAAATGACCGGGATGATTCTTTTCCTGCAGAGCTACGCACCCAAGATGTTTGAGGGGTCCATCCTCAAAAGCGTGCAAACAGCCAAGGCATGAACATGAAAGCCTATCTCTGCAAATTTATCCCACCGCGCGCGGGCTTCCTGGCCACCATGTCGGCCGATGAAAAAGAATGGATGAAGCAGCATGGCGCTTATCTGGACAAGCTGCTGGGCCAGGGCCTGATCGTTGCCCACGGTCCCGTGATGGATCCCGCTGGTGGCTATGGTGTTTCGCTCTTTCAGATTCCCGATGGACAGGATATCTCTGCGCTGACGTCGGAGGATCCCATCATCAAGAACGGTGTGGGCCACTATGAGCACCACCCCATGCTTCATCTAAAAACGCGTGCTTGATTCCAGGCGCACCCTCCTGGCGCTTATGGAAGCTTCGCAATTACCTTGATCTCGAACTGAAAGCCATACAGCCAGGTCACGCCGACCGCCGTCAGCGTGGGGTGGGGCGCCTCGCCCCAGTACTCGGGCACCACCTGCCAGATCGTTTCGAAGGTCGATTGCGGATCCACCATGAAGACGGTCACGTCCACCACGTCCTCAAAGCTGCTGCCCGCGGTCTTCAGGATGGCGTTCAGGTTGTCAAAGGCCTGCCGGACCTGGGTTTGCAGGTCGGGCTCGGGGGAGCCGTCCTCGCGGCTGCCGACCTGGCCCGACACAAACAGGAAGCCATTGGACTTCAGCGCCGGCGAATACCGGTTGCGGTCATAAAGCGCCCGGCGGCCGGGCGGGAAAACAACTTCACGTTGTGCCATTCATCTTTCTCCTTGCAAATAGGCCGAAACCGGCCTTTGGTTGACGATGAAGACACTGTAGGGCGCAGTGCCTTCCCGATAAACAGGCAAGCCTGTCCATCACTGTTCGTAAAATCCAAACAATCACCCAGGCCGGGAAAGCACAGATGGACCGTTTCGACGCAATGCAGGCCTTCGCGCGCGTGGTGGAAGCGGGCAGCTTCACCAGGGCGGCAGAGACTTTGCACATGAGCAAAACCAGCGTGACCCAGCTGGTGCAGCAGCTTGAGGCGCGGCTGCGCGTGCGCCTGCTCAACCGCACCACACGCCAGGTCAAGCTCACGGCCGACGGCGCGGCCTATTACGAACGGGTGCTGCGCGTGCTGGCCGACGTGGACGATGCCGAGACCAGCCTGTCCAGCGCCTCGGCCTCGCCCCGGGGCCGGCTGCGGGTCGATGTGCCCAGCCCGCTGGCCCGCATGATTTTGGTGCCGGCCCTGCCGGACTTTCATGCGCGCTACCCCGAGATCCAGCTCGACATGGGCGTCAGCGACCGCGTGGTCGACGTGATAGGCGATAACGTGGACTGCGTGGTGCGCGGCGGCGAGCTCACCGACCAGTCGCTGGTGGCCCGCCGCGTGGCCGACCTGCAGCTGGGTGTGTATGCCGCGCCCGGCTACCTGGACCGCGTCGGCACCCCCTCGCACCCGCGGGAGCTGGAGGGCACGCAGCACCACATCGTGGGCTTTCTGTGGGCGCGCACCGGCAAGGCCTTTCCCTATGCCATGCACCGCGGCGAGGAGAGCCTCAAGGTGCAGGGCCGCCACCTGTTCGCTTTTGACGACGGCAATGCCTACCTCGCGGCCGGCCTGGCGGGCCTGGGTGTGCTGTGGTTGCCGGACTACATGGCCGGGGCGCATGTAAGCAGCGGCGAGCTGCTGCCGCTGTTCCAGGACTGGCGCCTGGACCCCATGCCGCTGTATGTGGCCTTTCCGCCGAACCGCCATGTGAGCACCAAGCTGCGGGTGTTTATCGAATGGGTGGCTGAGCTGATGGCGCAACACGCGCCTGTCGGCGGCCCGCGTGACCGCAAAGAGCGGGCGGCTCCAGCCCCACGCCCGCGCAGGCCGGCAAAGATTTCGCAGCCCTAGCTGCCTTCAATTCAAGGAGTATTCAACATGGACATTCTTCGCGAAGCCCTGCTTTGCGCGCGCGCGGGCCGCTGGGATGAGGCGCACACCCTGGTGCAAAGCGATGAGTCGCAGACGGCCGCCTGGTTGCACGGCATCCTGCATGTCCAGGAGGGTGACCTGGGCAACGCCGCCTACTGGTACGGCCGGGCCAAGCGGGATTTCGGCGGGCGCGGCAGCGTGGATGAAGAGCTGCAGCGCTTTGAGGCCGGGTTGCCGCGCTAAGCGCCTGGTTCCTCGGCCTTCCCGGTGGCCGGTCGCCCGCTAGCGGGCCACACCTATGGTCGCGGTCGCCGTGTAACCCGCGGCGGCGCTGCCGGTGAAGCTGGGTGTCATGGCCGCAATCTGGGCCGCGCTGTTGTCGCCGAACACGTTGTCGTTGGCGACGGAGACCGCCGCGAAATTCGAGACGCTGGCGCTGTAGCCCGTGACGTTGGGATACACCGCGGAGCAGACCGCGCTGGGCATGGCCAGCTGCGAGGTCAACACCGCATTGCTGCCCACCGTCGCGCTGGCCAGGCTGGCAAATACTTCGAAATGCATGTGCGGCCAGCGGCCGGAATAGCAGGCCGGGAAAATCGTGGTGAAAGTCACCTGGCCCGCGCTGTCGGTGACCTGCACGCCGCGCAAATAACTCTCGGTGGCCGCGGTGTACAGCGAATACAGCCCGCTGCGGTCGCAATGCCAGAGGTAAATCGCATAACCCGACAGGGCCGCGCAGCTCGCGTTGGTATTCACCAGCGTCAGGGTGAGTGTGAGCGGCACGCCGGGCGCCACGGTGCTGGAGCTGATGAAGCTGCTGCGGATGTCGCTGCGCACAATGCCGCTGGCGGTCAGCACGTCCGAGGTTGCGCCTGAGGAGCTGTTGGTGCCGTCGGCCGGGTAGGGGCCGCCGGTTTCCTGGGGGTCCGCGACGCAGGCGCCGCTGCTCGATGAGCTGCTTGAGCTTGTTGAGGTGCTTGTCGTGCTGGTTCCCGAGGAGCTGCCCGAGGAGCCGCCCCCGCAGCCCGCGACCAGCAATGCCGGCGCCGCGGCGGCGCCCAGCCAGGCCAGCGCCTGGCGGCGCTGCAGCAGCTGGGCCGAGAGGCGGGGCAGGTCCTCGGCCAGGCTGTGGCCGTGCTGCGCTTCGTTGGGCAATAAATCGTGTTGATGGGTCATGGGTCACTCATGTGGTTGATGGAGCCCCTAGCGTCGCGCCGCCATGTTGCTGCCGGATGTCCGGATATTGCAGCTGTGTTGCAAGCCCGCAAGGGCCGCACCCCGTCCCGTCAGGCGCGGGCCACCGCCGGCACAAACATATAACCTTCGTTGCGCACCGTGCGTATCAGGTCGGCGCGTTCCTCGCCGAAGGCCAGCTTGCGGCGCAGCCGGCTGATCTGCACGTCGATGGCGCGGTCGTAGGTGTCCTTGTCGGAGCCCAGCGCATAGTCCAGCAACTGGTCGCGCGTGAGCACACGGCGCGGGTGCTGGGTGAAGGCGCGCAGCAGGCGGAACTCGCCGTCGGACAAGGTGACCACGGCATTCGCGGGATCGTACAAAACCCGCGAGCGCAGGTCTATGCGCCAGCCCGAAAACTGCAGCACCTCGCTGTCTTCATCCTTGGCGTCGGCAGCGGGCGCCTGCACCGCGCCGGCGCTGCGCCGCAGCACGGTGCGTATACGCGCGAGCAGCTCGCGCGGGTTGCAGGGTTTGGCCAGGTAGTCTTCCGCGCCTATCTCAAGGCCGACGATGCGGTCTATGTCCGAGCCCACGGCCGACAGCATGATGACCGGCGGGCCGCCGCTTTTTTGCAGGGCCCTGAGCGCGCTGAGCCCGTCTTCGCCGGGCAGCATGACGTCGAGCACGATCAGCGCATAGCCGCCTTGGGCCAGCCTGGCATGCATCTCCTGCACATCGCCCGCCGTGTCGACATGGAAACCGTGTTTCTCAAGGAACGATGAAACCAGCTCCCGGATTCCGGCATCGTCGTCAACGATCAGTAGGCGTGTGGAGAGGTTCACGGTGGGGCGAGTGGGGGGTTGCCGAGGGATGATACCGCGATTGCCCGGGCCCGCAGCCCGGCCTGCAACACACTGAAATAAAGCTGAAATTCCGCGGCAATGCGGGCTTTTGATACTGCGGGCATTCGCCAACAAGGATGCCTGTACGTGCCTCTTCCTCCTCTGCCCTACCTTTTCCCCGCCAGCGCCGCGGGCCTGGCCGCCGCGCTGCTGCTGGCCAGCCCGGCCGCACCCTGCAGCGTGCTGGAGATAAACGCGGACGGCGCCGTGCTGGTGCGCGCCGCCGACCGCGCCCGTGCGGCCGCCATTGGCACGGGTGCCACAACGCCCGCCGCCTGGCGGCCGCATCTTGAGCGCATCGCCGCCCGGCATGCGCTGAGCCCCGTGCTGGTGGAAGCCCTGGTCTGGCGGGAAAGCCGCTGGAACACCGGCGCGCTGTCGCCCAAGGGCGCCATAGGCCTGGCCCAGCTGATGCCGGAGACCGCGCGCGAGCTCGGTGTCGACCCCCATGACCCGCTGGCCAACCTCGAAGGGGGTGCACGCTACCTGCGCCAGCAGATGGACCGCTTTGGCGACCTGCCTTCGGCCCTGGCCGCCTACAACGCGGGGCCGGCCCGGGTTGCGGCCGCCGGCGGCGTGCCCAACATCGCCGAAACCCGCGACTACGTCAATGCCGTCCTCGGCCGCATCACCGCGTCGGCCGGGTCAGCCGGCACCGATACCACCACTCTCATCCACCCCACCAACCCTCACAAAGGAATCCTCCATGTCCCACAAACGACTGATACACAGCGCCCTTAACCTAGCGGGTTTTGCCGCCCGAACCATGGCCTCGCTGCCGGTCGGTAGCCTTGCGATCGCGGCGCCCGTGGCCGACCCGCAGGGCTCGGGACCCATACTCGCCGCCCTGATCTGGCTGCAGGGCACCTTGCTCGGCAACCTCGCCACGGCCGCCGCCGTGATCGCCGTCGCCATGGTCGGCTTTCTGATGCTGAGCGGGCGCATGAACTGGCGCTTTGGCGCGACCGTGGTGCTGGGCTGCTTCATCCTGTTCGGCTCGGCCGCGATTGTGTCGGGCATACAGGGCGCGGCCGGGATGGCGCGCTAAGCCATGGCCGCGCTGCAATCGCACCCGGTGTTCCGCGCGCTGACCCGGCCGCAGATGTTTGCCGGCGTCACCTACAGCTTTTTTGTGCTCAACGCCTCGGTCACGACGGAGGCTTTTCTGGTGACGCGCTCCTTTCTTGTGCTGCCGCTGGCGCTGCTGATCCACTGCGCCGGCTACCTCGCCTGCCTGCGCGAGCCCCGGGTGTTCGACCTCTGGCTGGCCAAGGCCGGCAAGTGTTCGCGCGTCCCCAACTGGAAACACTGGGGCTGCAACAGCTATGCCCCTTAGGAACCTACCCATGCCCTGGAAAAGCCCCGCCGCCTGGCTCAGGCGCGAAGTCCGCGCCGGTGACCGGCTGCCCTATGCCCGCCACCTGGACGACGGCACGCTGGTCTTGCGCGACGGCGCGCTGATGCGCGTCCTCCACCTGCCCGGCCTGCCTTTCGAGACCGAAGACGCCGAGGCCCTGAACCACCACCAGTCGGTGCGCGAGGTGCTGCTGCGCAGCGCGCTGGACGCGCGCTTCATCGTCTACCACCACATCGTGCGCCGCGAGATCGCACCGCAAGCCGAGGGCAGCTTCGAGCAGCCCTTCGCCGCCGAGCTCAACGCGCGCTGGACGGCACGCCTGGCCGAGCGCCGGCTGTTTGTCAACGAGCAGTTCCTCAGCGTGGTACGGCGGCCCGCGCGCGGCAAAAGCGGCTGGGCCGAAAAACTGGGCCGGCGCATGCAGCAGGCCGGCACGGCCAGCCATGAAGACCGGCGAATGCTGAACGCCGCGGTGACCGCGCTGGCCTGCGGCCTGCAGGCTTATGGTGCGCGCGCTCTGGGCATCGTCTCGCGCCGGGGCGCGCGCTTTTCCGAGCCGCTGGAGCTGCTCTCGGCGCTTTACAACGGCGAGATGCGCCCCGTCGCGCTGCCCGACAGGAAGGACGGCGAGCATGGCGAGGTCGACCTGGGCCAGCACATTCCCTATTGCCGCGTGAGCTTCGGCCTCAACGCCATCGAAAGCGCGGGGCCGCAGGGGCGCAGCTTCTCGGCCATGCTCTCGGTCAAGGAATACCCGGCCGCGACGCGCCCGGGCGTGCTCGATTCGCTGCTGCGCCTGCCGCATGAGCTGGTGCTGACCGAAAGCTTCTCGCCGGTGGACCGGCAGATCGCGCGCGAGCGCATAGACCTGGCGCTGCGCCGGCTCAAGGTGGCCGACGACGACGGCGCCACCGAGCGCATGGAAATGCTCAGCGCCAAGGACGCGCTGTCGGCCGGCGCCCTAGGCTTTGGCGACCACCACCTGACCGTGCTGGTGCGCGCTGCCGGCCTGCCGGCACTCGACGCCGCGATTGCCGAGGCGGCCGCGGCCATCGCCGACATGGGCGCCGTCGCCGTGCGCGAAGACACCAACCTCGAGCCCGCCTTCTGGGCCCAGTTTCCCGGCAACGAAGCGTATGTGGTGCGGCGCGCGCTGATCTCCACCGCCAGCGCCGCCGGCTTTTTGTCGCTGCACGGTTTTTCCACCGGGCAGGCGGGCGGCAACCACTGGGGGCCGGCCGCCACCTTGTTCGAGACCACCAGTGCCACGCCCTATTACTTCAACTTCCATCAGGGCGACCTCGGCAACTTCACGGTGATAGGCCCGTCGGGCTCGGGTAAAACGGTGGTGCTCAATTTCCTGGCCGCGCAGGCGGCCAAGTTTTCGCCGCGCCTGGTTTTCTTCGACAAGGACCGCGGCGCGGAAATCTTTTTGCGTGCGGCCGGCGGCCATTATGCGCGCCTGGTGCCCGGCGAGCCGACCGGGCTCAATCCGCTGGCCCTGGCCGATACCGCGGAAAACCGCGCCTTCCTGTGCCAGTGGCTGGGCACGCTGTTGCGGGCCGAAGGGCCGGAAGAACTGGCCACGGTGGCCGGCGCGGTGGACGCCTGCTTCGGCCATGCGCCGGCCTTTCGCCGCCTGCGTTATTTCCGCGAGCTGCTGTCGGGCGGGCGCAGGCCGGAAGAGGGCGACCTGTGCGCGCGCATGGCGCCCTTTGTGGGCGAGGGCGAACACGCCTGGCTGTTCGACAACGCCAGGGACGAGCTCGACATAGACCGCATGACCCTGGGCTTTGACATGACGGCCCTGCTGGACAACCCGCGGCTGCGCACGCCGGCCATGATGTATTTGTTCCACCGCATAGACGCGCGGCTCAACGGCGAGCCGGCCATGATATTGATCGACGAGGGCTGGAAGGCGCTGGACGACGAGGTCTTCGCCGCGCAGCTGCGCGACTGGCTCAAGACCCTGCGCAAGCGCAACGCCATCGTCGGCTTCGCAACCCAGAGCGCGCGTGACGCGCTGGACAGCCGCATCGCCTCGGCCCTGGTGGAGCAGACCGCCACCATGGTCTTCATGCCCAACCCCAAGGCGCGCGAGGAAGACTACTGCGCGGGCTTCGGCCTCACGCCGCACGAGCTGGACCTGGTGCGCGCGCTGCCGGCGCACAGCCGCTGCTTTCTGGTCCGCCATGCCAACCACTCGGTGGTGGCGCGGCTGGACCTCTCGGGCATGGACGACATGCTGATGGTGCTGTCGGGGCGCGAGTCGGCCGTGCGCCGGCTCGACATGATTCGCGCACGTGTCGGCGACGACCCGGCCGCCTGGTACCCGCTGCTGACGCGTGCGCGCTGGCCCGGCGAATCCCCGGCGGATGTTCCCAGGGGAGTGGCGGCATGAGTTGCACCCCCCTGAACTTCGACGGACCCTCCGGCATCACCGAGGTCCTGCGCGGCGTGGACTGCGGCATGAAGCAGGCCACGGCCTTTGCTTTTGAACGCTTCTTCGGCGCCCATGGCGCGCTGTCGCTGGTGCTGACGGCGGTGCTGACCTTGTACATCGCGCTGCTCGCGTTCAACCTGCTCACGGGCCGCACGGCGCTGAGGCTGTCGCTGCTCACGCCGCGCGCGCTGACGCTGGGCCTGGTGCTGACCTTCGCGAGCTCCTGGGTCGCCTACCAGCAGGTGGTGTGGAACCTCGCCGTGGGCGCGCCCGACGAAGTGGCGCGGCTGGTGATAGGCAGCCAGGGCTCGGCCACGGATTTTTTCGCGGGCCAGCTGGACCGCATGTTCAGCACCGTGGCCGACGCGGCCGGCGCCGGTTCCGAGCCGGCCGCGGCCGCGTCCGACGCCGCCAAAAAATCAGCCGGGCTGTCGCCGTCCGACCTGCTCTGGTTCAGCGGCCTGCTACTTTTGCTGGGGACGGCCGGCGTGCTGATCGTCGCCAAGATCACGCTGGCCGCGCTGCTCGGCATAGGGCCGCTGTTCATGGTGCTGGCGCTGTTCGGCGCCACGCGCGGCCTGTTCGAGGGCTGGCTCAAAAGCGTGGTGCTGTTTGCCCTGGTGCCGCTGGTCACGGTGCTGGTCGGGGCCGGCGGGCTGATGCTGCTGTCGCCCATGGTCCAGGCCCTGTCGACCTCGGGCGGCGCGCCCTCCATGCGCCTGGCGGTGGGCTTGTTGCTGGCCTCCTGCATTTACACCGCATTGATGGCCATCAGCCTCAAGGCCGCGGCCTCGCTGACCAGCGGCTGGCGTTTGCCGCGCGCTGGGGGCGAAGGGCCGAACGCCGACAGCCGGCCCGCCTTTACCGCGCCATCGGCCGGGGCAAGCGCCGCCGCACCACCGGCGCTCTCAGGGACAGGCCGCGCGCATGAGGCCGGCCGCGATGAACGCGTGCGGCAGCTCGTCGCAGCCAGCTACCGCCCGCCGGCGGCTTCCGCTGCCCACGGCACCGCATCGCAGCCGCGCGCGGCCCAGCTGGTCGCCGCCATGCCGGCACCCGCGGCCTCCGGGGCCGGTGAGCGGACACGGCACCTGGGCGCTAGCGCGCCGGCCCCATCGCCTCTCAAGGACAACAAGACACCATGAAACAGGTATTTCTGAAAGCGGCGCTTTGGCCTGCCCTTTGCTGCGCGGTACTGGCCCAGGCCGCGCCGCCTGCCCCTGCGCCGGACGAGGGCCGCGTGCGCAGCGTGGCCTATAGCCCGTCCGACATCGTGAGCGTCGCGGGCCTCGAAGGCTTCCAGTCGCTGATTGCCTTCGGTGATGACGAGAAGATAGAAAACGTCGCCGTGGGCGACAGCCTGGCCTGGCAGGTCACGCCCAACAAGCGCGCCAACGTGCTCTTCCTCAAACCCGTGATGCGCGGCGCGGTGACCAATATGACGGTGGTCACCGACAAGCGCGTCTACCTGTTTGACCTGCGCACGGCGGCGCGCCCGAATGCGGTGCTCTACAGCCTGCGTTTTTCCTACCCCGCGCCGCCTGTATCACCGGCGCCGCCGGCCGCCGAGCCCGCGGCACAACCCCCGGCCGCCGCTGCGCCGAATGCGTTCGCCGAACGCGCCGCGAACCTCAACTTCGCCTGGGGCCGGCAGGGCTCCGGCAAGCTGCTGCCGGCCCATGTGTTTGACGACGGCCGCGCCATCTACCTGGACTGGGGCAAGGACACGCCGCTGCCCGCCGTCCTGGTCGCGGGAGACGGCGGCATCGAAGGCCCGGTCAATTATTCGATGCGCGGCGGCACCATGGTTGTCGACGGCGTGATGCGCCAGCTGGTGCTGCGCGCGGGCGGCGACACGGCCACCTTGACCAACCTCACGGCGACCCCCGTGCCCGGCAACAAGCACAACAAGCCCCTGAACCAGGAGATCTACCGATGACATTGGGCGACCCATCCACCGACCCGCGCGAGGGCTTGACGGCGCAGGCACTCGCCGACGCCAGCCGCAACGGTTTTCCCATTGTTGCCGGCCACGTGCAGCGGCGCGACCGCCTGGGCACGCTGACGGGCGTCGCCTGCGCGTTGCTGCTGGGGGGCTTCACTTTCTGGGGCATGTCCTCGCAGCGCGCAGCGCCGGCCGTAGTTGCCGCCGCGCCTGCCGCACCGGCGGCTGAGCTTGCCGCGCCCATCGCCCGGGCCGCGCCGCCGCCCCCGGCCGTGCCGCCGGCGGTGCAGGCCGACCCTATGGAACACCGCATGCGCGCACCCGCGCTGATCCTGGACATCGCATCGGCCGAATCCAAACCGGCAGCACCGCCGGCAACGGCTGTCGCCGCGGCCGCGCCCGCGAGTGCCGCGCGCGGCCAGCAGCAAGGGCTGTCGGCCGACGAGTCCTTTGCCGAGCGCATAGGCAACAGCAGCGCGGATACCGTCACGGCCACCCGCCTGGCCGACCCCGGCCACACGGTGATCCAGGGCACGCTGATCGCGGCTGTGCTGGAGACCGCCATCGACAGCGACCTGCCCGGCTTCGCGCGCGCCGTGGTCAGCCAGGACATACGCTCGTTTGACGGCTCGCGGGTGCTGATCCCGCGCGCCTCGCGCCTGGTCGGGCAGTACAAAAGCGGCGTGGCCAACGGCCAGAAGCGCGCCTATGTGCTGTGGTCGCGTTTGATACGGCCCGACGGCGCCTCCATCGCGCTGGCTTCCCCCGCGACCGACTTCGCGGGCAACACCGGCCTGGCCGGCGAGGTGGACACGCATTTCTTCGCGCGCTTCGGTTCGGCCATCCTGCTGTCGGTGGTCGACGTGCTCGCCGCGGTGGGCAGCGCGTCGGTGGTGATTTCGGGCTCACAAAGCGCCGCCGCGGTGGCGGTGCAACGCGACGCGCAGATACCGCCCACCATCAAGGTGCCCCAGGGCTCGCCGATCCGCGTCTTCACGGCGCGCGACCTGGATTTTGCGAGTGTCACGCGCGAGGCCGCCGCCCCATGAACGACGCTGTTTTTGCCGAAAAATCCCGGGAGGCATACGGCTCTGTCTACCTCGGCGCCTACCTGGAGCCTTTTCGCGAATGGCTGGAGGGCGACGAGGTGTCGGAGATCATCGTCAACCGCCCCGGCGAGGTCTGGCTCGAAGTGACCGGCGAAGACGCGATGCGCAGGGTGGCCGCGCCCGCCATCGACGACACCTTGCTGCGCCGCCTCAGCGAGCAGGTCGCGCGCGTCACCCACCAGGGCGTCAGCAGGTCCTGGCCGCTGCTGTCGGCCACCTTGCCGGGCGGCGCGCGCCTGCAGGTGGTGGCCCCGCCCGCCACACGCGGGCACTGGGCGCTGGCCATACGCCGGCACCGGCTCAGGGAGGTCAGCCTGGCCGACTATGCACAAAGCGCGCGCATGGGCAAGCCCGGCGCCGGCCTGCAGGTTGATGCGGCCGACCCGGTCGGTACCCTGCGCCGCGCCGTGGCCGCGCGGGCCACCATACTGATCAGCGGCGGGACGTCGAGCGGCAAGACCACCTTCCTCAATTCCCTGCTGCGCGAGGTGCCCGGCAGCGAGCGTGTGGTGCTGATAGAAGACACGCCCGAGATCCACACCGGTGAAGGCAACAAGCTCGCGCTGGTCGCCGTCAAGGGCGAACTCGGCGAGGCCAGGCTGACCACTGACGACCTGCTGCAGGCGGCCCTGCGGCTGCGGCCCGACCGCATCGTGCTCGGCGAGCTGCGCGGGAAGGAGGCGGTCAGCTTTCTGCGCGCCATCAACACCGGCCATCCCGGCTCCTTCACCACCATACACGCCAACTCGCCGCAGGGCGCGCTGGAGCAACTGGCGCTGATGGTGCTGCAGTCCGGCCTGGGCCTGTCGCGCGCCGACACCATCGCTTATGCCTGCTCCGTCATCGACCTGGTGGTGCAGCTGGACCGCACGGGCGGGCGTCGCGGCATCGCGCACATCGTCGCCGCGCGCGAGCTGGCGCTTGCCATGCGCTGACATTTCTTATGGCCAGCCTTCCCGCCCTACGTGACACCCCCCCGCTTCCATGGCAGCATCAGGGCATGAACGCAAGCAATGTCTCCCGCCGCTGGTCCGGCCCGCCGCTGGCACTTCAAATCACCGGCCTGCTGCTCGCGGGCCTGGTCGTCGCGCAATTGGTCACCCTGGCATTGACCATGCTGCTGCCGCCCGAACCGCGGCGGCAATATGAAATGGGCGACATCGCGCGCGTGTTGTCGGGCTCGGCCCTGGAGATACGCGGCAGCAGGCCCTTGCAGCGCCTGCTGCAGAGCGAACCGCCGCAGCCCACGGGGCCCGGCTGGCTGACTTCGGAGCGCTCGCGCCACGAGCTGGCCCAACTGCTGGGCCGGCCCGAGGCCGAGGTGCGGCTGTATTTCTTCACGCCTCTGCCCTTTGCCGGCACCGCAAGCGCCATGCCGCGCGAGGAAAAAACCGGCGCGGCGCCGCTGCCGGCCTATCCGGCCTACCCGGGCAGCCGCCATGCGCTGGCAAATGCCCACAGCGTGCCGACGGGTTTGATGCGCGCCGAATTCCTGCGCGTCCAGGCCGGCAGGCCGGGCGGGCCCGCGGGCGGGGCCGGCCCAGGGGGGCCGGGCGGCATGCCCGGCGGGGGTTTCGGCTGGCCGGGCGGGCCGGCGGGCGCCACCGGCCAAGGCACGATCACGCCGCCCTCATCAGGCACTGATCCGATGTCGCGAACGCCTTCGGCACCCGGCCCGTCGGCGCCTGGCGCGCCCGGTGCGGGCACGACGGCCGCGCCACCGAGTGCGGGCCCGGCTGAGGCATCGGCGCAAGGCCCCGCACAAGGCGCGGCGGCGCCTGGGCCGCAGGGGCAGGGCGCGAGCCCCGCGGCGCCCACGTCGCCGCCGGCGGGTGGTGCGCCGCCTTCCGCCGGCGCGCCTGCCGCACCCGGTGGTGCCGTCGGTCCTTCCAGCCAGCGCGCCACCCTGCCACCCATGCAGCCGCCTGCGCCCCTGCCCACACCGGCCGCACGCACAGGCCCTGTGCTGGCCGCGCCCTCGCAGCCCTCCACGGCACGCCCTGGCGAAGCGGCGGCTGAGCCTCCTGTTGCAGGCTCGCCGGCCCAGGCCGGCAGCACGGACGCAGCACGCCAGTCCACGCCGGCCGTGGTCCAGGGCGGTGCCTCGGTCGAGGCCGGCCCCGCGCGAGGATTGTTCGGCCTGGCGCCCGCGCCTTTTGTCGAAGGCGACTTCATGGCCGCGATGCAGACCGTCGACGGCTGGGCCGTGGTGCAGCCGGTGCCCGAGCCTTTCCCGAATGCCTGGCAGCGCCGTGTGCTTTTGTGGTTCCTGGTGGCGGCCGCGGTGGTGGCGCCAGCGGGCTGGTGGTTCTCGCGCCGCCTGGTGCGGCCCATTTCGGGTTTTGCCAGCGCCGCCGAACGGCTGGGCCGCGACCCCTCGGCGCCGGTGCTGGCGCTCAGCGGCCCGGCCGAAGTCGGCCGCGCGGCGCACGCGTTTAACCGCATGCAAAGCCGGCTGCGCAGCTTTGTCGCCGACCGCACGGCCATGATTGGCGCGATCAGCCACGACCTCCGCACCCCGTTGACACGCATGCGCTTTCGCATCGAAGACGTGCCCGACGGCGTGCGCCAGGGCATGGAGGCCGACCTCGACGAGATGGAGCAGATGATCAGCTCGGTGCTTGCCTTTATCCGCGATGCGTCCGAGCCCGGCGTGCGCGAAAAGCTCGAGCTCTCCAGCCTGGTCGAGGACGTGGTCGAGGACGCGGCCTTTGTCGGTAAAAAAGCCGTGCTGCAACACAGCGAGCGGGCCGCGGTGGAAATCGACGCCATAGGCATACGCCGGCTGCTGGCCAACCTGGTCGAGAACGCCGTCAAGTACGGCGAGCAGGCCGAGGTGCGGCTGTTCACCGAGCGGCAGGACGCCGTGGTGGAGATCAGCGACCATGGGCCCGGCCTGCCCGATGCGGAACTCGAGCGTGTGTTTGAGCCCTTTTACCGTACGCCCGAAGCGCGCGCCTCCAGCAAGACCGGCAGCGGCCTGGGCCTGGCCGTGTGCCGCTCCATCGCGAGGGCCCACGGCGGCGACGTGCAGTTAAGGCGTGCGCCGCAGGGCCTGGTCGCGCAGGTGCGGCTGCCGCTGGCCTTTGATGTGTCGCGGGCGTGATGCCTTGCGCGAGGGCGAGACGCTGTAACTACTGCTTCTGCCGGTAAACGTACCAGGCCGCAAAGGCGGTGAAGACGCCGATGATGGCGACGATCACCATAAAGCCGTGCGGAGAGTTCGCCAGCGGCACGCCGCCCACATTCATGCCCAGCAGGCCGGCCACGATGTTGATGGGCAGGGCCAGCACCGTCACCATGGTCAGCACGAAGACGCTGCGGTTGGTTTCCTCGCTGACCTGCGCGGCGATTTCTTCCTGCAGCAGCTTGATGCGCTCCTTGAGCTCCGACAAATCGCGTATGGTCAATGAAAACTCTTCGGTGGCCTGGCGCAGCTCCTCGAGGTCGCCTTCGCTGACCCAGGGCGGCGGCAGGCGCAGCAGGCGAAAGAGGGCGCCCGGCTCCGGCGCCAACAGGCGCTGCAGCCGCACCAGCACGCGGCGCAGCTTGCCCAGGTCGGCGCGGCGGTTGTGCAGCCGGCCCACCAGGAATTTGTCTTCCACCACGTCGACCTGCAGCGTCGCATCGCGCACGATGCGCACCAGCACGTCACCCTGCTCGCGCAGCAAATGGTTGAGAAAAGACACCGAAGACGCCAGCGGCTTCTTGCCGTTCTTCACCGCGTCGCGCAGCCGGTCAATCGACCTCAGCGGGTGCGAGCGCGCGCTCAGCGCCATGTGCGGCCCTACGTTGAGCCACAGGCTGGCCATCTCGGCCGGGTCGAAGGCAAATTCGTAAGCCACGTCGTTGACCACGGCGATCAAGGTGTCGTGGGCATCCTCTATGCGCGTGGAGCGCGAGCCTTCGTGCAGCGCCTCGAAAAACTCCGGCACCGGGTTCAGGTGCTTGCGTATGCTGGTTTCGGCCGCGGCGTCGCTGAGGTTGAAGTGCAGCCAGACAAAATCCGACTTGCCCTTGGGCACATCGCTCGTGAGCCAGGCCGCCGCTTCCATGAGGTCCACAGGCACGCCGGGCGCGCCGTTTTCAAAGCGGTAACCGCAGAGCAGGCCGGTCTTGTCGGCGCCGTAAGTGATGTCCATTCAGGGAGGGGCGTGGGGTCAGCGGCAGGGCGGGAGGCGTTTGGAACAGCTTGCGCAAGAGGTCCCACAGTGTGCAGGCTGTTCGTGACGGTTCGGTGACAGCCGCCGCGCCTGGGGGCAGGGCGCCATCGCGCGTCCTGGCTGGCCTCTTTCCTCTTTCCCATCCCAGCCGCCTATGAGTCAATAGTGCTACAGGCGCCAAGGCTGGCGCTCACGGCCCTCTCCGCCGCCGTCCTACAAGCCGGCTTATCGCATACACGGATGCTCGGGCTTTGCCTTGCTGTTTTAATCCCAAAGGTGAACCCCCATGAACAGTTCCGATACCCTCACCGTATCCCGGCGAGGCCTTCTGATCGCGGGCGCCGCGTCGGCGGCCGCCGCTTCACTTCCGAAAGACGCCATGGCCGCGAATGAATCCCCTCCCAGCGCCGGCGCCGTGCCCACGGCCCGCGTCACCCTCGAGGTGAACGGCAAGGCACACACGCTGAACCTCGACACCCGCACCACGCTGCTCGACACCCTGCGTGAACACCTGCACCTGACCGGCACCAAAAAAGGCTGCGACCACGGCCAGTGCGGCGCCTGCACCGTGCTGCTGGACGGCCAGCGCATCAATGCCTGCCTCACGCTGGCCGTGATGCATGAGGGCGCGAAAGTCACCACCATAGAAGGCCTGGGCACGCCGCGCAGCCTGCACCCCATGCAGGCCGCGTTTGTCAAACACGACGGCTACCAGTGCGGCTACTGCACGCCGGGGCAAATCTGCTCGGCCGTCGGCATGCTCGATGAAATGCGCCGCGGCATTCCCAGCCACGTCAGCGCCGACCTCAACACCCGCCCCCTGCTGTCGCCCGATGAACTGCGCGAACGCATGAGCGGCAACCTCTGCCGCTGCGGCGCCTATTCCAATATCGTCGAGGCCATCACCGAGGTGGCCGGGGGGAGGACGGCATGAAACCCTTTACCTATGAGCGCGCCCGCAGCCCGGCCGAGGCCGCGGCCGCCGTCATGCGCCACCCCGGCGCCAAATTCATCGCGGGCGGCACCAACCTGCTGGACTTGATGAAGCTGCAGATCGAGGCGCCCACGCACCTCGTCGACGTCAACGGCCTGGCGCTGGACAAGGTGGAAGCCACGCCCGAAGGCGGCCTGCGCATAGGCGCGCTGGTACGTAACACCGCGCTGGCCGCCGACGAACGTGTGCGGCGCGACTACGGCGTGCTGTCGCGCGCCCTGCTGGCCGGGGCTTCGGCCCAGCTGCGCAACAAGGCCACCACGGCCGGCAACCTGCTGCAGCGCACGCGCTGCCCTTATTTTTACGACACCGACCAGGCCTGCAACAAGCGCCAGCCCGGCAGCGGCTGCAGCGCCATAGGCGGGCACACGCGCCAGCATGCGGTGCTGGGTGCCAGCCAGGCCTGCATTGCCACCCATCCCAGCGACATGGCTGTGGCCATGCGTGTGCTCGATGCCACGGTGGAAACCGTCAAGCCCGACGGCGCCAGGCGCGTCATCCCGATTGCCGACTTCCACCGCCTGCCCGGCGACACGCCGAACGTGGAAACCGCGCTGCAGCCCGGCGAGCTCATCACCTCGGTCAGCCTGCCCAAGCCGGCGGGCGGCACCCACATCTACCGCAAGGTGCGCGACCGCGCGTCTTATGCCTTCGCGCTGGTCTCGGTGGCGGCCGTCGTGCAGCGTGACGGCACCGGCCGTGTCGCCCTGGGCGGCGTGGCGCACAAACCCTGGCGCGACGAGGCGGCCGATGCCGCTTTGCCGCAGGGCGCCAAAGCCGCGGCCGCGCGCCTGCTCGCCGGCGCCCAGCCCACCCATGACAACGCCTTCAAACTGCCACTGGTGGAGCGCACCCTCGCCGCCGTGCTGGCCCAGGCCAGGAGCGCCGCATGAAATTCGATACCCCCGCCACCAGTAACCCGATAGACCAGCTCAAGGTCATAGGCAAAGCCACCGACCGAATCGACGGCCCGCTCAAGACCAGCGGCGCCGCGCCCTATGCCTATGAGCGCCACGACGCCGTGAAAGACCCGGCCTATGGCTACATCGTAGGCGCCGGCATCGCCAAGGGCCGCATCGCCTCCATGGACCTGGACGCCGCGCGCGCCGCGCCCGGCGTGCTGGCCGTCGTCACCGCGCGCAACGCCGGCAAGCTCGGCAAGGGCAAGTTCAACACCGCCAAACTGCTGGGCGGGCCCGAGATAGACCACTACCACCAGGCGCTCGCGCTCGTGGTGGCCAATACTTTTGAACAGGCGCGCGCCGCGGCGCAGCTGGTGCGCATCGAATACGAACGCACGCCGGGTAAGTTCGACCTCGCCGCGCAAAAAGACAGCGCACCGTTGGCCAAGCCTTCCGATTTCGCCGGGCCGTCCGAGACCAAGGTCGGTGACTTCCCGGGTGCCTTTGCCGCCGCGCCCGTGCAGCTGGACGCCAGCTACAGCACACCCGACCAGTCGCACGCCATGATGGAGCCGCACGCCACCACCGCCGCCTGGCAGGGCGACAAGCTCACGCTCTGGACGGCCAACCAGATGATCGACTGGAGCGTGAGCGACATGGCCGCCACGCTGGGCATCCCTAAATCCCATGTGCGCCTGGTCTCGCCTTTTATCGGCGGCGGTTTCGGCGGCAAGCTCTGGGTGCGCGCCGATGCGCTGCTGGCCGCCCTGGGCGCGCGCGCGGCGGGGCGGCCCGTCAAGGTCGCGCTGCAACGCCCGCTGATGATCAATAACACCACACACAGGCCGGCCACCCTGCAGCGCATACGCCTGGGCGCGGGCCGCGACGGAAAGATCACCGCCGTAGGCCATGAATGCTGGTCCGGCGACCTGCCCGAAGGCCAGCCCGAAACCTCGGCCAACCAGACCCGTTTGCTGTATGCCGGCGCCAACCGCTTCACCGCCACACGCCTGGCCGTGCTGGACCTGCCCGAAGGCAACGCCATGCGCGCGCCCGGCGAGGCGCCCGGCTTGATGGCCCTGGAAATCGCCATGGACGAAATGGCCGAAAAACTGGGCCTGGACCCGATCGAGTTCCGCGTGCGCAACGACACCCAGGTCGACCCGGAACAAGCCGGCCGGCCTTTCTCGCAGCGCCGGCTCATTGAATGCCTGCGCCTTGGCGCCGAACAATTCGGCTGGAGCCGGCGCCAGACCCAGCCCGCGCAGGTGCGCGACGGCCGCTGGCTGGTCGGCATGGGCGTGGCCGCGGCCTTTCGCAACAACCTGCTCATGAAGTCCGCCGCGCGCGTGCGGCTCGACAACAAAGGTGTGGTCACGGTGGAAACCGACATGACCGACATAGGCACGGGCAGCTACACCATCATCGCGCAGACCGCCGCCGAGGTCATGGGCCTGCCGCTCAACAAAGTGCTGGTGCGCCTGGGCGATTCGGACTTCCCCGTCTCCTGCGGCTCAGGCGGGCAGTGGGGCGGCAACAGCTCCACCTCCGGCGTGTACGCGGCCTGCATGAAGCTGCGCGAAACCATTGCCACCCGCGCCGGCTTCACGCCGCTCGAGGCGATTTTTGAAGACGGCATGGTCCGCGTCGCCGACCGCGCCGTGCCGCTCGCGCAAGTCGCCCAAGCGGCCGGCGACAAGGGCCTGGTCGCCGAAGACTTTATGGAATACGGCGACCTGGGCAATAAATACCAGCAGTCGACCTTCGGCGCGCATTTTGTCGAAGTCGGCGTCGATGCCGCCACCGGCGAGATCCGCGTGCGCCGCATGCTCGCCGTCTGCGCCGCGGGCCGCATCCTGAACCCCAAGGCCGCACGCAGCCAGGTCATAGGCGCGATGACCATGGGCGTGGGCGCAGCCCTCATGGAAGAACTCGCGGTCGACAAGCGCCACGGCTTTTTTGTGAACCACGACCTCGCGGGCTATGAGGTGCCGGTGCATGCCGACATCCCGCACCAGGATGTGATCTTCCTGGACGAAACCGATCCGGTTTCTTCGCCTATGAAGGCCAAAGGCGTTGGCGAGCTGGGGATTTGCGGGATTGCTGCTGCGGTTGCGAATGCGGTTTACAACGCGACAGGGGTGAGGGTGAGGGACTATCCCATCACGCTTGACAAGTTGCTGGAGCGATTGCCGAGCGTGGTTTGAATTGTTTTTGCTCCGGCGGGCGCGCTCGTCTTTTCTCTTATCTCCTCGGTTCTCTTGCTGAGGGCGGCTGGCCGGGGTTGCCCGGCGGCAAGTAACTTTCTTTTGCTTCGCCAAAAGAAAGTCACCAAAGAAAAGGCGACCCGCAGTCTGGGTCCCCTGCGCTTCGCTACGGGGCAACCTGCGGTGCTCGACTACGGCGGGGTCTCGCGCAAACTCGCCTTCGGCTCAAACAAGCGCGATCCCTGATCCGCCTACGTCTGCGCTCCTCGGCCCAGCCAGGACGGGGCAATCGGGAGCGGGGACAGAAGACAAATACCAAAGAAAAAATCAATACAAACAAGGACACGCCATGGCGTGTCCTTGTTGTTTTCGGTATTGGTATTTTTCTCCCACCCCTTGTGGATGCGCCGAGGAGCGCAGGGCCAGACGGATCAGGGATCGCGTTGTTTGAGCGAAGTGAAACGTAGCGAGTTTAGCGAGACCCCGGCTGGACCGAGCACCGCAGGTTGCCCGCAGCGAAGCGGAGGGACGCAGCAACCAGGGTCGCCTTTTCTTTGCCTACTTTCTTTTGGCGAAGCAAAAGAAAGTAGGTCGCCCGCCGGGGCGAGACCCGGCTCCGGAACTCAAACCAACATCAGCGCCAAAAAGCACACAAAGAGACTTAGTTACCTCAGCCCTAACGCGAGGGCTGAGCCTTCAAATCATGTTTCCCCAAAGAAAACGAAAGCGCATAGATGCCATGCGTCATGCCCGCAAGCGCCCCCGCAGCCTCGAGGCGCTGCGGCGACAGCTCGTCCGCCAGGGCGAGTTCCAAAACCTCCGTCTCATAAGACGACAGCAGGACAATCCAGTCGGCGACGGCATCGCCGCCGCGGATTTTTTGCTCTTGTGTCATGGCGGCCTGCGGCGTCCTGGTTTGCAGCAGGTGCGCCCCGACCATGCCCCTGCTTTCCGCCAGGCGGGCCAGCTGGTTTTCCAGCCAGGCCTGCAAAGGCCCTGCCTGGCCGTCCGCCGGTGACAGGCGAATCGTCAGCATCGCCTTGCCCAGTCCGGCGCCGAAACTGCCCAGCAGCTGGCACTGGCTGCGCACCATGTTCAGGTGGTGCGGCATCATCTTCGCCGACCATGGCGTCGGGTTGTTCAGGCTTTGCAGGTAGCCGGCCGAGGTGAGGGTTTCATACGATGCCAGCTCATACATCACAAAAAAACCGTTTCCTCCGTCAACGTGGGTCCAGCGTGAGCCGCGCAGAAAGCCGTCAATGCCCATGCGTTCCGGAAAGTGTTCGCGGGAGTGCCACTCCTGGAACTCCTCGCGTTGCGCGGGCAGGATGTCCCACCACATGGCGACCGCAGCATTGCCTAAAAGTGCCATGTCAGTAGAACCAGCTTGCCGGAACCGTGACCAGCTTGGGGAACACCACCATCAAAAACATCACCGCGAACTCGGCGATCATGAACGGGATCACACCCTTGGTGACGTCGTCCATGCTGATCTTGCCGACACCCGCCACCACGTTGAGCACCGTGCCCACCGGCGGCGTCACCAGCCCGATCGAGTTGTTGATGATGAACAGCACGCCGAAGTAGACCGGGTCTATGCCCGCGGCCTTGACCACGGGCATCAGCACCGGCGTCAGGATCAGGATGGTCGGTGTCATGTCCATCGCGGTGCCCACCAGCATCACCAGCACCATGATCGCCGCCATCAGCAAAATGGGGCTGCCCATGAAGGGCCTGAGCAGGTCCACCACCATGCCCGGCAGGTTGGCGACGGTGATCAGCCAGGCGCTGACCATGGCCGCGGCGATCAAAAACATCACGATGGCGCTGGTCTTGGCCGAGGCGACGAACACGCCGTAGAGCTGCGAGAGCTTGAGTTCGCGGTAAATGACGGTCGAGACGAACAGCGCGTAGACGGCGGCCACCACGGCCGCCTCGGTGGGCGTGAACACCCCCATGCGCAGGCCGACCAGGATGATGACCGGCAGGATCAGCGCCCAGGTGGCGTCGCGAAAGGCTTTCATGACCTCGGCGCCGCTCTTGCGCGGCGGCGGCACGATGGCCTCGCGCCGCACCAGCCAGGCCCAGGTGATCCAGAGCGCGCCGCCAATCAGCAGGCCCGGCACCACGGCCGCGAAGAAGAGCTTGGAGATAGACACATTGGCCGCCACGCCGAAGATCACCAGCCCGATGCTGGGCGGGATCACCGGGCCGATCACGCCCACGGAGGCGATCAGGCCGCCGGCGCGCTTCTTGTCGTGCCCGGCCTTGACCATCATCGGCAGCAGCAAGGCGGTCAGCGCGGCCGCGTCGGCCACGGCCGAGCCCGACAGCGCCGACAGCAGGCAGCCCGCCATGATGGTCACGTAGCCCAGCCCTCCCTTGACGTGGCCGACCAGCGCCAGCGCCAGGTCGACAATGCGGCGCGACAGGCCGCCCACGTTCATGATCTCGCCGGCCAGCATGAAGAAGGGCACGGCCAGCAGCGGAAAGCTGTCGGCGCCCCCGACCAGGTTCTGCGCCAGGATCTGCGCGTCGAACAGCTGCAGGTGCCACATCAGGGCGACACCGCTGGCCAGCAGCGCAAACGCAATGGGAATGCCCAGGGCCATGGCGGCCAGCAGCGAGCCGATAAAAATGAAGATGGTCATGGCCGTGCTCCCGCGGTGTTGTCCGTCTGCCGCGCATCGTCCAGCACCTGCTTGAGCTGCACCGCCTCTTCCGACTCCTGAACCATGACCAGTTCGTCATCCGACAGCCGGCCGGTGAGCACCTTCCACAAATCCAGCAGCAACAGGCCGCAGGCCAGCACGCCGAACACCAGGCCCGAGAGGTAGACGATGGACATGCTCCAGCCGGTCGTCGGCGCCGTCACGTCCCAGTTGATCTTGACCTGTTCCCAGCTGCCCATGGCCAGCAGCACCACGATGAAGGCCATCAACACATGGCCGACGATGAGGCAGATCTTTTTGCCGATGACCGGCAGCCGCCCCACCACCATGTCGATGCCCAGGTGGCCGTGTTCACGCAGCGCCACCAGGGCGCCGAGGAAGGTGCCCCAGATGAAGAGCCAGCGCGATACCTCTTCGGACACCGTGATGCCCGAGTTAAAGCCGTAGCGCAGCACGACGTTGCCGAACACCAGCACGACCATGACGGCCAGGCCGAGCGCGATCAGGAACTCGATGCCCTTGCAGGCCTTGTCGACGAAGGTGTCCATGTCAGTTGTGCGCGGCGGGGGCCTGCGCTTCGCGCGCGATATCGGTCACGACGCGAAGGCCCTGCAGGTAGGAGCGCGGGCCGAAGCCCTGGATCGTTCCCTTCACGGCCGGCGAGATGATCGAGTGGTGGCGCCAGGGCTCGCGTGTCGCGAGGTTGGACATGTGCACCTCGACCACCGGGAAGGGCATGGCCTTGATCGCGTCGTGCAGCGGCACGCCATGCTGCGTGAGCCCGGCGGGGTTGACCAGCGCGCCCTGCGCCGTGTCGATGTGCTGGTGCAGGAAATCGATCAGCGCCCCTTCATGGTTCGACTGAATGGTCTCCAGCGTCACGCCCAGTTCGCCGGCCAGTGTTGCCAGCATGGCGTTGATCTGCGCGAGCGTCGTGGTGCCGTAGATGTGGGGTTCGCGCCGGCCGAACAGGTTCAGGTTCGGCCCGTGGAGGACAAGTATTTTCATGGAGGTCACGACTTTCAGAACTTCACCATCAGAACTTTGAAACCCGTTCCAGCTCGGACTTGAAGAGCGTCACGACGGCCGGGTCATAGGCGGCGGAGAACTTCTCGTAGACGGGACGCACGTCGGCGCGCATCTTGGCCAGCTCGGCGGGCGGAAGGTCGTTGTAGACCATGCCCTTGGCCGTGAGCTCGCCCAGGGCCTTGGCCGAGACTTCGCGGCTGACCACGCGCTGCCAGTTTTGCGCTTCGATGGCCGCGTCCTGCAGGATCTTGTGCTCCGTCGCCGAGAGCTTGTCCCAGAAGCGCTTGCTGATCTGGACCGGGTTGGTCGCGTAGACGTGGTTGGTGCCGCTCACGTACTTCTGCACTTCGTAGAACTTGCTCGAGGCGATCACCGCGAAGGGGTTTTCCTGGCCGTCCACGGCCTTGCTCTCGAGCGCGCCGTACAGCTCGGCAAAGGGCATGGGCACCGGGTTGGCCTTGAAGGTCTTGAAGGTTTCCAGGAACACCGGGTTCGGGATCACGCGCAGTTTCAGGCCTTCCAGATCGGCGCCCTTCATGATGGGGCGCTTGCTGTTGGTGACGTTGCGAAAGCCCAGGTCGAAGAAGCCCAGCACGATCACGCCTTTTTCAGGCAGTTTGGCGGTCAGCATCTTGCCCAGCGGGCCGTCGACCAGCGCGTCAGCCTGTTTCGCATTGGCAAAGAGGAAGGGGAAGTCGAGCAGGCCGAATTCCTTGACGATGCCGTTCAGCGACGTCGTCGAGGCCACCAGCATTTCCTGCACGCCGCCCTGCAGCGCCGACTGCTGCTGCAACTCGTTGCCGAGCTGCGAGGCCGCGAATTCCTGCACCTTGATCTTGCCGCCGCTCTTGGCGGCGACGATCTCGGCGAACTTGCGCACGCCCAGGCTGGTCGGGTGGTCGGGGTTGTTCAGGTGGCCGAACTTGATGGTGCGTTCCTGGATGTCCTGGGCCAGGGCCGGCATGGCCGCGGCCATCAGGGCGGCAACAAGGGTGAGTGTTCTGCGGCGAACGTGCATGGTGAGGTCCTTTTGGGGTGGTGCCTGGGGGGCTGCTGTCAGGGGGACCGGCGATGTCGCTGGTGTCCGGTGCCGCAGCACAGGCTGCAGGCCGAAGGCATCATATTCGTGAAATGGAAAGTCTTTCCATTATGGAAAACCATTACCATTATTAATTTGCGACCCGCTTCAGGCCATGGCCCAATGGACCAAACCCACATATATATGGAGGGCCCAGGCCAGTCCCCCAGGAAGCGGCCGGCCCGGCGCACCGCAGAGCCCAGACACCGTCAAGCCAAAGAGTCCCACACCATGAGCAACCTGCTGGAAAGAAGCTTTAACACCCTGGAGCAACTCGCCGCCCACCCCGAGGGCATGACCGTCTCCACCATCGCCACCACTCTCAACATGCCCCTGAGCGCCACGCACCGCCTGCTGGCCGAGCTGTGCCGCTGCGGTTATGCGCGCCAGGTACGCGAGCAGGGTGAGTACGTGCTCACCATGAAGCTGGTCTCACTCGGTTTGGGGTTCTTGAGCGCCTCCGGCGTGGTCGACGTCGCGCAGCCCCTGCTGGACCACCTGGCCGAAGAATCCGGCGAACTGGTGCGCCTGGCCGTGGTCGACGGCGACGAACTCACCTTCGTCGCCAAAGCCCAGGGCGCCCGCCGCGGCCTGCGCTACGACCCCGACATGGGCCTGTCGGTGCGCCTGTCCTGCAGCGCAGCCGGCCACGCCTGGCTATCCACCATGAGCGATGAAGAAGCTTTAAGCCTGGTCGCCAAACAAGGCTTCGGCCAACCCAAAGACTTCGGCCCCAAGGCCCCCACCACCGTCAAGGCGCTGCTCACGTACATACAAACCGCACGCAAACGCGGCTTCAGCATGATCAACGAAGTGTTCGCCCCCTCCATGACGGCCATGGCTGCGCCGGTGCTCTCACCCACGGGTGCGATAGGCGTGGTCACGATCGCGGGGCCGCTGGTGCGGCTGACGGAGGCGCGTATGGAGGAGCTGGCTGAAGCCTTGAAGGCTACGGCTGATGAGATTCGGGCGGCTAGTGGGGCTTCTGGGATGTTTAAGAAGAGGGCTTAGGGTTCTGCTGGTTGCAAAGAATAGCTACAGCGAAGAAAAGCTGTGAAGCTAATCGTCTTCGGACATCCCTGTGCCTTTCAGATCTCCGTTTCATAGTCTTTTGGTCGAGTGAATCACGCTCTACCTTTCATTGGATTCAATACTTCGCTTCAGCGTCCGATTCTGGATTCTGGGACGTAGTCACTTCTGCGGATACTGAAAAGGTCAAAAATGAAGTCGGAAACGGCGAGTGGACCCGCTTTTTGTTTGTGAATATTACCTACCAGCACGACTTTCCGGGCATACCCTTGGTCTTGGATGTTGTTTGCGCTATCCAAATTGTTACGTGGCGATTACGATTCTGAGAGGGACAGCGTACATGTCTGTAGAACATGTGTAGCTAGCAGATTTTTTGGGTAGACCATAGAGCAGGCTGGTGTAGAAACTTCAGTTTTCAAACGGCCTGATCAGGCGGAGTTCTTAACTCCAGCATACGGAAATACCTTACCAATTGACCTTTGAGGTACTACGGCACCACCATGGTAATTCCAGCTTCAAAGCTCAGTTTCTATCGATTCGTGCGTGTTTTAGGAGTCGATGCTGCGGAAATCCCTTCCGGTGCCGAGCGCATGGTCAAAGCAGTTTTACATCTCTGGCAGCAGAGAGATTTTCATCACCTTGTCCGGCATACGCCATATGGGACTAAGGAGCTAGTGCAAAACAAGTGTGTGCAAAAATTTTCCGAATGGTTAAGTGCACAGCCTTTCAACGACGCTGCGTTCTGGCTCGCTAGCGCTTACGCAATCTGGGTTGGTGAGGAAGTCAGGTCAAAACAATCCTTATATTTCACCCCGCCCAAACTAGCCGACAGAGTGATTGACGACCTAGTGGCGCGAGGCGCGTCGCTCTCTGAGCAGCATTGGCACGACCCCGCTTGCGGAGGTGCAGCGTTTCTAGTGCCAGTTGCAAAGCGCATGGCAGAGGCGTTGGCACAAACCGGTTTGCCGTCAATTGACATTCTCAAGAAAGTAGAAAGGCAAATCAGTGGCACCGACTTGAACGGGACGCTGCTGAGCATCTCTGCGCAGTTTCTGCTTATGGCGCTATCGGAACATGTTGTCTCGAGCGGCTTCAGACCTAGTTTTGCTCTTACCAAGGGTGACGGATTGTTAGTCGGGGCCGATGAGAAGCCTAAAGCGCATGTTGTTGCTTGCAATCCGCCTTACCGAAAACTAAATGCGCTTGAAACCCAAAAATATGCCGGTGACTTTGGTGAGGTAATTCGCAATCAACCGAATATTTACGGCTTGTTTATTCGGAAGACCATGGACATGGTACGCCCTGGAGGACTAATAGGGTTGCTTACGCCAACCAGTTTTCTGTCTGGCACTTCATTCTCCAAATTGCGTAGCAGCATCGTCAAGCACGGTGACGTGCTCCAAATTGACATGCTGAGCGAGCGCTCTTCGATGTTCATTGCAGTTGAACAGGAGGCCGTGATTACGGTTCTTCGACCCAAACTGCAGACAAATAAGCCTGATGCTGCCACCGAACTAAAGAGCGAATTCTTAACTGAGATTTGTGTACTGAACTCGGAAGGCGCATACCTCCCGGTTGGTAGCAGCAACTTGTCGGGAAGTGGGATGCCTTGGCCCATACCACGCTCCGTGTCTGATGCAGCCCTGCTGCTTTCAGCACAACGTTGGACTAGCAGGCTCTGTGACTACGGATATGTACCGAGAGTGGGGCACCTGGTTGCTTATAGGGATGAGCGCAGACGTTTTCCAAAGCGACCGAAGCGCAAGAATCAGTCTCGTGTTGTGCCTATTGTTTGGGCCGGAGATATTACTATCGCGGGCTTTGAGCACGGTAGAGCCCACAAACTTGATCGAGTTAACTATTTTGTGGAAGTGTCGGATCCCACACACTCTAGTGTTATCAAAGCCCCCTGCGTAGTTCTACAACGCGTCACATCAAGCGATCAAGCTCATCGTCTGATCGCGTGTGCTGTACCGGACGAATGGCAGGCCAAAGAAGGGGGCTTTGTGGCCGAAAACCATGTAATTGCACTGGTCGGCAAGGAAAACAGCAATTGGAGTCCGCAAGTCGTGGCGGACTTATTGAACTCTCCCCTGGTTAATCGACTATACAGAGCGATATCAGGCGCGGCAAACGTAGCGGTGGGAGAGATTAATGAATTGCCCCTGCCAGACCCTACTGATCTGAAGGCCGCAATGGCACAGAACGTAGAAATGAATGTCGCTATCCGTATAGCGTTTGGTCTCGACGAATAGCATGATGCGAGCGGCTGGCATGTTGCAATCTACTAGCTTGGTGGTCGCATGAAGCCGAATTATGGCAACGCGGGTAAAGGCGTGCGCTGGGAGCAGTCCCAAGAGGATAAAGATAAGAAGAAAAAGATTCTGGAACAGTTGTTAAATAAGCGGCTCAAGGCGATAGCGGTCCACCTGCCTGCCAAAGATAACAAGTTCCCACACGCACCAGTCGCGGAAAAAGCGTTGACTGAAGCCTCGGATGGTGATCCCGCAAAAATCGAGTTCAGCTTGTTTCGTAGTATCGACGCTGCGTCTCTCAAGGTAAGTAAGACAATAGAGCATCTATCTGGGCAGCTGCTTAGTATTCAAAAGGGACGGTTCGAGTTTTCACTCCTTTGGCCAGGTTCGATCCGTAGCTTGGCCTGTGTCCATGCGGTGGCCACGATTTCAAGATGGCATCAGGGGGACAAGCGTGGCGTTCGTACTTTGGTCTATCCGGCTAAAGCAAATATCTTTCAGGATCTGAACCACGCACAAATTGACCGTATCGCGCTTGCCAAACTATTTGCAGGGCTGGTTGAACCCGGCCGAGGAGAGCCGCCAAATCTAAAGGTGACTGTTTCCTGTCCGGAAAAAGATACTTTCTTCACTTCGTTAAGAAGCGTTCGGTCGGCTGATGGAGTTGAGTTGCTGCCAACGATTGGGGAGGTGCTGCCTCATTACTTTTCGGACCAAACCTTCAATGGCTGGATGTCTTGTGAGGGAGACCTGCTAAAAAACCTGAAGACTAGGTTAGGTGACGTCAACCACACCAGAGCACTGAGTACCGGTGCGATATCCAAACTGGGAGCGCCCGAGTATGCGCCTGATGCAATATTTGGATTAGGCTGGCGTACTTCACAGGAAGATATTGAGAAGGCGCTCAGGGCTTTGAAGAAGTTAGGCCCGCCGGATTGCGTCCTTGTCGATGTGACACGTGCTGCCCGAAAAAATAATCCGAAATGGGTTCGAACCACAGTGAGGTTCCTTGAGAGCATCGTGGATACTTGGCCGGCCAATAGGCCAGGTGTCTGCATCGTCGCTGATGAGCCATTTATTAAAAATCAATTGCTGCAAGAGCTAGCGCGCCGTGTGACCAAAGGGGATGCTCACGCCACAACTATTTCTAATGCAGGTATGGCAGTGAGGGGATACCCGTGTTGGACTGTAAGAGACGGATTTATCGCGAAAGATTTTGTTGAACCCCTCAGTCCTACATCTAGGGAAATTCGGGTTTTCTTCACTGACACACATGCGGCAGAGCTCATTGCGCAGATTGATAAGCTTAAATCCACAGCCCCCGACCAAGTAAGCCAGGATCTGCTTGCCGAGGTCTCTCGGTATTTGTCTCGATTGGCATCTCTTCCTTCAAGCACCCGGGTTCTTATCGATTGGCTGGATCAAACCGGCGTACCGATGGCTGTTAGAGAGCTTTACACCTGGCCTACTTACCGCTCAAAACTGCATCGATTACTCACTGCCCCCGATTTTCTCGAAAAACTGCGACTCGAAAGAATCGTCAAGAGGTGCGACGCGCTTTGGGCCGACTACGAAAATGGGACACCTTTTGCTCGCCATCTGGCTAAGCTCATTGAGGAACATACAGGGGGCACAGAAAAATGCTGTGTTGTATTCACCAAGCCGACTTCCAGAAGACTGGCCGAGAGGTACTTCGAAACCTACGATGGATATCCAATAGGTGCTGGCTTTGAGGTGTTGAAAGACTGCGTTCGGATGGTAGTCTCTGGCTCGCTTGACGCAGAGCTAGATGCCGGCAAGAACGAGACCATCATATTTGCGGGGCTTGATGAAGTTTCAATCAGAAGCCTGATGCTCGATGAACGCATCTCCTCACCAGCCTACGTGCTGCTCACTCGACGAAACGCCGCATATCTCAAAGCAACCCTGAAGTCCATTGAGCAGCTACCGGCATTTTCCGAGCTAGGCTCAAGGGTCAAACCGCTGTTGAAGCAGCTACCTGATTTTCCCGATGCTGATGCTCGAACTTTGTTCACTCGGGCAGATTTTGTTTTGCCCACTTTTTCATTTGAGCAAGGACTATCGGCCGCAATCTCTGAAGATGACAGCAGAGATCCGGATGCCTGGGAGCTCGTTCTTGAAAACTCAAGTTCTGTTCGGCGTAGTCCCGGTTCCCAAGTTTATGTGTATGACCCCTTGTATGGTTATACCCAAACCCGAGGGTTCCGGCGGGTTGAAGTTAGTAGCCTTCAGGAGGGGCAACGTCTATTTTTGATGTCCGGGGAACTACGAGAGTTGACTGAAGCGTCCTTGAAGGAAGCAGGCATTGATATCAGCCATGACAAGCAGTTCGAGACTTCGCTTAGACAGTACCACAACCGAATTCTTCGAGCCATTGAAGAGACATTTCCGAATAAAAACACGTTAGACCAGGCGCGCGAACTGAGACAAAAAATTCTGAGTTCCGCCGATGCTCCTAATGGACTCCCCGCTGAGGGTTCAATAAAGAATTGGCTGAACGTTGCAAGCTTACTTACTGCCAAGTTTGAGGACCTGACAAGCAAAGCGCCTCGTCAAGCTGATCACTTCAAGGCCTTTTCCAAAGCAGTTGGTCTGTCGGACGTTGAGGCGGTCTATTTTTGGAAGGCCGTAATTCAGCCTCTTCGTGGCACCAGAAGAGCTGATGGTAGACGGATTTCTGAAGCTTACGCTGACATGCTATTGGAGCCTGAATCGGCTGTGGTGCACCACAGAATGAAGCCTGAGGTGGTTGAGTATTTGTTTTCGCGTGCTGAGGAAAACGTATACACGATCGAGGCCATTAAGAAGCCAAATCTCGAGGAAATCCATGTCTGAAACCTTATTGCGCTCTGATCCATCGGAAATTTCGACAACCCTTAAGGAAGCAGTGGTTGATGCGCTAGTAAATCTAACTTTCAGATGCATCAGTGGACACGGCCCGGATGGAGATGTATGTTTTGGCTTTAGGCCACGCTCGCTATTTAGCTCGGCTTTTTTATTGCCAAGGCCTGCGACGTTGGGTGAGAGCGACGAAGTTACTCAGCCTATCCACATCAGCGCGCATGGGCTGGATTTTCAAATAAGGCATGGTGTTTCGGGACAGATCGTCGTTAGGCCCAGGCTACAAGTCTATGTCCGCGTTTTGCCTCGCGCTACCGACATGTCTCGGCCTGATTGCGTACTGCGATTCAGACTCAACGATCCCACCAAGAAGCACCTGAAGGATGTCTTGTATGCGGCCTTGAATGACAAATGGGCAGAAATGGGGGCGGGCTACAAACGCAGGAGTGAACATCCAGACTGGAAGGCGACGGAAGCACTAATTCGCGAGAGAGTTCACCGCGAGCTAGGGTTACCAAAGGACCTGAAGACCCTATTCCTTGAGGAGTCTTCGGCTCTGGCAGACGATTCAGAGGAAAAGACTGAAGAGGGTGTTGTTGTTGAGAGCGAAGCGGAACTCGTCCTTAACGATGCGCATTTCCAACCGATGGATATTCCGCACAAATGGATTCGTATCCCCATTGTTCAAGAGACGTTGCCGGCGTTAATAATTAATCCCAGCGAGACCAAATCTGAAATTCTTGCCACCTGCAGGCTCGCAGCTGACGCGTTGAATGTAGTCGTGGCTAGCGCCATTTCGAGCTGGGCGCAAAGTCCAGAAGGCCGGGACTGGGGTTATCGTGCAGACATCAAGGTCTACCCCTCCGAGTACAAGGGATGGGATGCATTTCTGGTTAAGGTGCGCGCCTCGGACAAGCCAATCGCTGTGCCGCTGATTCGACTTGGTTGGGATATCAGAGTGTCGCCCGATTGGCTCAAGCCAGGCTTGGCGAACGTCCATGTCTCCTTGGAAAATTGCTCGCTTCCACCCATAAAAAACTGGGACGCAACTGATGAAGCTGTGTTCCAGGTTGATCTCCAGGCAGCAATGCCTAAGACGTTACATTCGCCTTTGAAGCTGGGGCGAATTGAAGCTTCCTATCGATACAACAAGTACCTGGATTACCCTGCAACTGGGTTTAATGGCGGTGTTGAGCGCCTAGATTCTGCGGTCCCGCAGGACCTCGTACTCCGTACAACATGGTCGCCGCGGTACACCCAACCTCGAATCGTTCCAATTAATTATCCCGCTGTAAAACCGAGTATCCGTGCGTTAAGCAAACCGGAAGGGCTGGATGACCTCCTTCCCCTCGCGTCTGAGCTGGATGGTTGGCTTTCTACCTTGCAGTCGAACGTCAAGCTTGACGAAGGACTTGCGACTGGAGACGTGGAGGGACTGCAGCGTGAGCAAGATGGGTTTGCCAGCGACAAATTCGCCTGGGGCAAAGAGATTTTGGCCATCAAGGCTGGTCTTCGGATACTGGAAGAGTCCCGTGGGGAGTGGAGTAAGACAAAGGTACGTGGCCCGCAGTCCAACGACAAAGCTGTGTTATTTGAGTCTTGGCTTTCAATGAATGAGGCGATGGCGGACTTGATGAAAGACAAGCTGCCTGATGATAGTGGTGCTTGGCGCTTGTTCCAAATCGCTTTCGTGGTTGCAAATGTTCCGGCTATGGCTAGCCGTATGAAATGCTTTCGACACGAGTACGAGCGGGAGCGCGATGACACGGTGACACTTCTCTATTTCGCAACGGGCGGGGGCAAGTCAGAAGCATTTTTTGGGCTGCTAGTACTTAACTTATTTTTTGACCGCCTACGGGGAAAAACCAAGGGCATCACCGCCATGCTCCGCTATCCATTGCGGTTGCTGACAATTCAACAAGCTCAGCGTTGCGCAAAAGTACTGGCGAAGGCGGAAAGAACTAAGCGCAAGTATGGATACCCGGGCGACCCCTTTGCTATTGGGTTTTGGGTTGGAAGCGGTGGTTCTCCCAACAACCATCAAGCTGCCGGGATGGACTTTATTCCAACTGTGGAGGACGAGGTCCCGACTCCAGATGTTGAAAAGAAGTTGCTGGAAAATAATATCAACTACGAGCTTCAAAATGCCGCTTGGAACAAAATTCCAAGTTGCCCATTCTGTAAGTCGAATACCGCGCTTCGTTTGTTTCCCGCATTAGGGAACACACTGGGTCACGTTTGCACAAGCGATAAATGTGAGGCCAATGCGGGCGGATGGTCACCGTTACCCTTCTATATTTGCGACGCAGATATATATGACTTAGCGCCTTCGGTCCTCTTGGGAACCGTCGACAAACTTGCTCTCATCGGACAGTTTCCGACAACCTTGAGGCGCATATACGGCATGCTTGGAGCCGCTCCGTGGAGAAACTCGACTACCGGTCGCTTAAGTGTCCCGATGGAGCCAAAAGACTTTGCCGAGGGGCCAACTGCGCATGGCTGTGAAGGTCTTTATCCGGCTTATTCGGATGGCATAAAACACTTTCACGATCCTTTCCCCAGCCTGCTTATTCAAGACGAGGCGCACTTGCTGGATGAATCTCTTGGAACGTTCGCGGGTTTATTCGAATCCGCGCTCGATGCCGTGCTGGGTGAGGTTGGGAAGTCTCTGCATAAGCTGCTTGCGTACGAGCCCGACGGACAAACCCGTAGGCGCGCTAAGGTGATCGCCGCGTCTGCCACGGTTTCCGAACCCCAACGCCAGCTTGAGCACCTGTATCAGCGTCCAGTGCCTGCGATGCAGTTCCCTTTTCCTGGCCAAAGTCTTTACGAATCGTTCTATGCCGGTCCAGCGGCACCCCCTGCCGCTGATGTCGAAAGACTTCCATTTGAAATCAGTGACACTGAGAAGTGGGCCAAGTGGAGCCGCGTATATGTGGCATTCATGACCAATGGCAGGCCGCACACCGCGACCACAGTGTCTGTTTTATCAAATTTTCACACTTTGATCTCAGAGTTTTTGATCGGTCTGAATTCTGGTGATGCAGGGCTCATCAAGTCCCTGAGGAACCGATTAACTGAGGGTATCTCTCAGGGGCCACTCAATAATATGTATCGCGCCAGAATTGTCACCGCCTCTGACGCTGAGCTTGCTACGCTCATTGATTTGCACAGGATTGCTCTGACCTACGTCACTAATAAGAAGGGCGGAGATCAAATCATGGCCGCTGAGTTTGAAGAAACTCGCAAGCGCCACGCGGAGCGTCACCTAGATATTGGGGATTTGAAGACAAAGCTGATTTCAGGCTCGGTCTCCCAAGGTGAAATTCAGCACACCATCAAAGAAGCTCAGGACCGTCCCGTTCCTGGAAAACCAATGGATGGTCTAGCCGAAGTATTGCGCTCGGTCATTGCGACATCAGCGATATCACATGGCGTTGATGTGGACGAGTTCAATGCAATGTTCTTTGCCGGAATGCCGTCGGACATTGCCGAATACATTCAGGCTTCATCGCGCGTTGGGCGGACTCATGTGGGCTTCATCGTTTTGGTTCCCACCCCACAGCGGCGACGCGATCGTTACATCGTTGAGGTGTTTGACAGTTTCCACAGGTTCCTGGAGCGCATGGTGCAACCCGCTGCGATAGACCGCTGGGCCGGTCGAGCAATTGAACGCGTCCTTCCGAGCTTTATCCAGGCTTATCTAACGGGTGTGCGATACATGCAGGACATAACAAATGCAGAGCCCGAGGATAAGGAAAAGGTGGTTGATTTCAACTGGATTCCTTTTGTCAACAAGGTAATGAAGAAAGAGGCATCTCAAAATCAATTGATTGATGGGCTTTGCAAATTCATTGAGCGCGCAATTGGTCTCGACAACGAAGACTTTGCGCCCGGAGGCAAGGAGCACTATCAGCAGGTCATTGCAAACAAGGTCTACTCCCTGCTTCAAGGATGGGCCAGCAATGAACTGCAATCTGAGCAAAAAATGTCGAGTTACTTTAGCGAGCAACCGAGTGTCATGGACAAGCCAATGACTTCATTGCGAGATGTAGACGAGGTCGGAAATATTCATTTTGGTCACAAAGACCTAAATGGTAGATGGCTGGAAACGGACGCCGCGCGAAGAGTGATGGCATTTACGAGGCTGGGCGTCGCGGAGGGTGGTGAATCGGGAGACACAGATGACAAATATGCATAAAGCAAAGAGTGCCACCGTTGGTGCGTCCGAAAAGACCGGCACACCAAAGGCCCCCTCAATGGTCAGGTCTAGAAGCCAATTGGCTTCCTCGTATGCTCCGGGCGCCTTGTTTACGTTTGAGGGTGGTATGGGGGCATGTCTTTCCATCCCAGACCAGCAAGAGAGACAAGCCACTGCAGCCATTTCACGTGAGACCGCGGAACAAATTCATCTGCGTGTGCGTGAGGTGTGGCAGAACTGGTTCGCACGTGCCAGCACAGGAGGCACTTTGAAGCATGCTGCATTGCCCGCACAGTGTTTGGATTTGATGCTTTTGCGAGGGGGGCAGTTTCATCCTCCAAGTCCATCCCAAACTTTTGCGTTAGTCGACCCGCTGGCAATGGGCTATGTCCCAGCACCCTTGGCGTTTGTGTGCAATACCTGCCAACGGTTCAAAGATTTTGATAGTGTTAAGAGGGCTTCAGATAACCTGAGCACGTTGTCATCAGGGCAGTGTGAGGCAAAAGACCTCGCGCATAAAGGTAAGTGCCGCTGGCGGCAGCTTGATGTGGTGTTTATTCATTGGTCTGGTAATTGGATGGCACCTTCCCCTGGTAAGTGGGAGTGGAACCAGGACACTCAGGCGTTGCGTGCCCCAATCAAGGCCTGCTGGTGCGGAAGTCGGAAATTCTTTCTGCGCGACAAGTCACCTCGTATTGGTCAGTGGTTCTTTGAATGTGAAGACGGACATAAAGACGGTGACAGTTGGATTCAGAACGATGAAGTGACAACGGAAATCCTAGGTGATGAATGCGCTTCGCGACCACCGAAGTGGCGGCGGATGGAGCCTATTTCGTATCGCGCTTCTGCTGCCTTTTATCCGCACTCGGAGCAATTCGTGGTCTTCTCAAAGGACCAACATGAATTGTTAAAGCTTCTGCAAGAAGGCAAGTATGAGGAGTTAGCTGGCTTTGCTGCGGAAAAGTACGGCATGGGCGTTTTCGTTCCCAGCGCGGAACGCATGCTTGAGGTACTTCGCCGCGGCGGTGAGCAGTACAAGAATAAGGTTCAAGCCTACGAGTCCATTCAGCAGATGCTGGATAACCCGGTGGTGGTGGCAAACCCTGACTTGAAAAAACAGGTGCGCGACAACCTGGAAACTATGACCAAGGATTGGCGCGCCACGCCGGGGTTGATTCCGGTAGAGAGAGAAATACCGCTAGCTCTGTTGAGCCAGGCTAGACGACGGGCTGACTTTGGTAGCAGATATGATCCGTTTACTCTCGCAGTGGAGCACGAGGCTCTTAGCCAAAGCAAGCTCGATGCAATCGTGAATCTCGATGGGCGTGCGCCATTTGTTCGGTTTTGTCATTTGGACAATGACTTGTCCCCTAAAACCAAGACGGCCAGAGTTACCCAGCAAACTGTGACTGGGCGGCTGATGGCCCTAGCAGGGATGGCAGACTTTGGATTAATTCGTGAGTTTGACCTGTGCCGGTTTACTCATGGTTTCACGCGCATGTCCAATGAGCCACTCATCGAGAAAAATGAGTCTGGGAAAACGGTACTTTACCCAGTTCGGCTCAATCTGTTTCCAACGTTGGGAAACCGCAAGCGGCCTATCTACGTAGTTACTCAAGCAAACGAGGCTTTCTATGTGCGCCTTGACCCGAAAGTGGTGTATGCGTGGCTAGGGACACTCGGTCTTGCAGACTTGCCGGATTGGGATCCGGATGGCGAGCTAAAACTGGGGGCACATCTCCTTCAGCTTGCCGAACCTTTCGGGAAGTACTTTTCTGAGCTTCACCCAGGGCCTGCGTCAATGTATCGCTACACATATACGCTCTTGCATACCTACGCCCACGTCTTTATGAAATCGATTTCGGAGTTTTCTGGTTTGGATCTGGGTTCAATTAGTGAATACCTGTTTCCTGCGGACCTTGCTTTCGTCGTCTACCGCAACGGAACGACGATGGATTTAGGCAATCTTTCGGCGCTATGGCGCAACTTCAACAACACTTTTCTCGAACACCTTTTACAGCCAAAGACTTTAATGTGTGGCTCGGGAAGCCTGTGCGATACCAATCCTCACAAGCCGGGCGCGTGCCCGGACTGCGCTATGGTTCCGGAGACATCTTGTTTGGCTAGCAATCAATTGTTATCGCGCGCTGTTCTGCGCGGAGGGCCTGCTCCACGAGAAGACAGGGATCATCAAGGAGTTGAAATACTCGGTTTTCTGGATGTTGCGCAAGCACACACCTCTACTTGACGCCTGATACACATCTCAATAGAGACTGTCTAATTCAGGGTTTCTTGTTCAACAAGGTGACGAAATAAACCGGTTGCATGCCACATGCCTATTCCAAGTAGATTGAAGATAAAAGTTGATCTGTTAGATCTTCTAATTTCTAGAGGTCCTATTCGCACAGCTGATGTGTATGAGTCGTTGGCCATGGCATGGGGTCTTAGCTTTGAGGAAAAAGCACTGACTAGAAGTGGCGGAAAACTCTATCAGCATGAAATTAGATGGGCACGACAGGAGCTGGCTATTCAAGGACTGATCATGCGTCCAGCTGTATCGGGGCGCGGTTTTTGGTGTACTGCTGGAATTGACTCTCCGCAGATAGAGGGGAAAGAGGGGCTAACTGAAGGCGCGGTGTCGACGCGATTGACGGACGTGTACGAGAGGAACTGGAAGGCTAGACACGCATGTCTTAATCACTTCGGATATACCTGTTGCGTGTGCAATTTTGATTTTGAATTGATGTATGGGCCTATAGGGAAGCACTGTATACATGTGCATCATTTGAGGGAGATCAGCTCCATCGGAAAGGAGTACGTGGTAAATCCTCTAAAAGATTTAGTTCCGGTTTGTCCAAACTGTCACTACATGATCCATCGACGTAGGCCGGCATTTACTCCAACGGAGATTCGCGGTTTGATTGATGAATTTGGCTCGCTGTGATCAATCACCGTGTTGATTTTTCGGGCTGGCGCCTTCGCTGCATGGATCACCTATAGGGATACGACATCGGGGGGACACGGTCGCACCTAAAGAGAGGTTTAAGGAGGGAGATCACGCATAGCTCAGTCGAAAAGATGACGTCCCTGCCGACCAGTAGTCGGCTCATTTCCTATAGAAATGTATACCGCTACTAAATCCCCGTTAACTTAGCCACAGTGGCCGAGGAGGAATTAAAAGTGACAAAGTTCATTGTTTATAACGTACAACTTTTGCCGACCACGACTGCGATCGAAAATGTTGGTGCGGCGGGATATAGGCGACTCCTCGCTTCATTGCGAGACCTAAATATCATGCATCGAAGAGATAGGACTCTCGAGTCGTTTCACCAGGCCCTATCTCGAGACACTTTCTTTGGGCCAAGCGAATTTAACTTTCCCGCAGGATTTGTCTACGGATTTTTTATAAAGTACACGAGGACCAACATGGTTAGCGACCTCAATCGTAGAAAGGTCGTATTTCACAACAAGACAAACTCAATGACGGTATCGAAAGAGACAAAAATCCCTTTTGTGTTTAATACTAGAACTCACTATTTGGCAATCGATGGTGCAGCTGGAATAAGCCAAGAGTCATTGACTTACGCTTTGAAGACTTTGTTTGAAAAAGCAAAAGGAGAACACTTCCCAGAATACGATCTGCATATCAATCTGTTGGCGTCAGCAAAGGATATTGAACAGATACTTTCTTCGGCGACAGCATTTAAGCGAATCGCGGTAGATCTCACCTTCCAGAATGGCGGCGGTAAAACGCAAGAGTTTCTTAAAGAGATGCGGGCATCTCGAACACAACGCCTGCGGGTCGAGGCCTCCGGTGGAACTGGCAAGATTGCTAAGCTTCCCGCATTTATGGAGGAGATGGTTCGCGCTGCCGCACTCGTGGGTAGTCTGAACCTCACTTACTATTTGAACGATACTCCTCGAAAGCAAACGTATAGCTCAGAGAACTCCCCTTTGGCGTTTGTGGTCCGCAGAAGTTCAAGCGACGATGAGACTCGTTATTTCGAACGGGTAAAAACGCAGTTGTCTGAATTGACAATGCTTGCCGAAGAGGAGGCCGATGCTGTTCATCAGCCCAGCGAGGAAGACGAGTCGCAGTTTTTGAAAGCCGATGGAGCCGCAGATGAAGATATATAAGTGGCTCATCAAGATACCGGTGATAGGTATGGCGCTGGCCATAACAAACAATTATGTTGCGGGTGGCGATTTCTCTGCTGATGATAGATTCGCGCCGTTGGGATGTTGGCTCGTTGCGTTATGGGTGAATGTGGGAGTCTCGGTACTAATGACCGTTGCCGTATTACTTCCATATTGCGGAATGATCGAAGCGGCTACGTGTGTCATTCCTAAAGAGGCTTTTGCTGCAAGTCCGGGCTCGGCCGCCATCTCCATACTCCCGAACGTTTTAGGTTTTGGCATCGGCGTATACGCCCTAATATTTGCGCTTTCAGAACGCTTTGTGAAGATGTTTCATGACAAAGCGCGCGAGGCCAACGCCAGGGGAGAAAAAATATCCGTTCTTACGCTTAACGCAGATATGGCTTTCCCCTTGCTGGTAATAGTAATCGCGATTACATGCGGCTTAGCTCAACAAGTGTTCAAAGATACGTTTTGGCTATTGAGCGTTTCTTGGTTTTTGATATGGTTCTCGTTGATTGAGACTGCAGGTTTGATCGGTGTGATTTTTCGTCTGGGCGAGCAGGCATTACTTGATAAGTTGGACGATCCTCAATAGGGGCGAGAGGAAGGATTTGATAAGAAATTTCGAGTTTGACGTTAGGGTAATTTGATAGACGAGCAAGGTTTTTCGCTTCGGTGATGAAATTCGCGAGAGAGATTAACTCTCCTTGGTCACTGCCCCCACAAACGGCACAGCCCCCTCCACCGTCTCCCAAATAAACCGCCCCGAGGGGCAGTTCTGTTCCTCGACGATATGCGCCACCAACCCGGCCGCGCGTGAAATCACGGCAAAGCCGCGCATCACGGCGGTGGGGACACCGATTTCCCCGAGTAGCGCCGCGACGGCACCGGTGGCGTTGATGGTGATGGGCCGGCCCGCCACGGTATCTACGGCGGCTGAGAGTTGTTCGAGTGCGCGTATTTTTTTGCCGGCCAGTTCGGGTTCGGCGCGGGCTAAATCGAGCAGCTTGTAGGCGCGGGGGTCTACCGGTTTGTGTAAATGGTGGCCGAAGCCGGGGATGGGGCTTTTGAGTTGTTTGTAGTGCTGGGCGATGAGCAGGGCTTCGGCTTCGGGGTCTGCCGCTGCCGCGATACGGTCCAGCAGGCCTGAGCAGTTTTCCATGGTGCCCACAAACGAGCTGCCCACGGCCAGCAGGCCGGCGGCGACTGCGCCTTGCAGGTTCTCGGGGGCGCTCATGTAGACCAGGCGGGTCGAGATGGCGCTGGGGGTGAGGCCGTGTTCCATCAACACAATCAGTACCGCGTCGGTGATGCGCAGGTCCACGCCGCGGGGTGCGCGGTTCAGGATTTGCATAAGCATCACTTCGGTGAAGGTCTTTTTGCCCATCAGGTCTTGCACCAGGTCGGCGTTGCGGTAGTGCAGGCTGGTGAGGGTATGGGTGCACAGGCTGGTGACGGGTTTGGCCTGGGGTTTGGTGCTGCTCATAGCAAGGAATCTTTCATCATGAAGTGGTGGCAGCATCGGCGGCGGCCTCAATGGCCTGGGCCCGCACCGCGCTTTTCAGCACCTTGCCGACCGGCGAGCGCGGCAGGCTGTCGTGGAAGTGGATGATCTTGGGTGTCTGCACCGGGCCCAGGCGTTCGCGCACAAAGGCGATCAGCTCTGCCTGGGTGGCCTGCCAGCCTGGGCGCAGCTGCACCGCGGCCTGCACGGCCTCGCCCCATTTGTCGTCGGGTATGCCGAAGACGGCGCATTCATGCACGGCCGGGTGCTGGCCCAGGGCGTTCTCGACGTCGACCGGGTAGACGTTAAAACCGCCGGTGATGACCAGGTCCTTGAGCCTGTCCTTGAGGTAGAGGTAACCGCGCTCGTCGATCAGGCCGCGGTCGCCGGTGTGCAGCCAGCCTTCGACAATGGTTTCGGCCGTCATGCCGGGCAGGCGCCAGTAGCCCGACATCAGCAAATCGCCGCGCGCCACGACTTCGCCGACCTCGCCCGGCGGCAGCAGCTGGCCGCCCGCCATGATGGCGACGTCGCTGAACCAGGTGGCGCGGCCCACGGCGGCCCAGTTGCGTTCGTCCTCAAAATCCTCGGGCCGCATCACCGTCAAAATTTGCGGCGCTTCGGTCTGGCCATAGGTGGTGCCCAGCACCGGGCCGAAGAAGCTGCGCACTTCGCGGATTTTTTCGGGCGGCATGGGGGCGCCGCCGTAGATCAGGCGGCGCAGTTTCGGGAAGTCCGCGCGCGAGGCACCGGGCAAGGCCATCAGCATATAGACCAGCGTGGGCGGCATAAAACTCACCGTGCCGCCCTTGTGCTGGAAGGCCGCGCGCACGGCTTCGGCGCCCGCGCCGGCCAGCAGCACATGGCAGCCGCCCTGGGCCAGTATGGGCAGCAAATAAGTCGAGGTGCCGTGGGTGATGGGCGCGGCCACCACATAACGTTCGTTCTCGTCAAAACCCCAGGCGTGGATCTGGTTGCTGATATTGGCCATCCAGGCGCGGTAGGTCTGCATCACGCCCTTGGGCAGGCCTGTGGTGCCGCCGGTGAACTTGATGGCCTGCGTGGCCTCGGGCAGCAGTGTGAACGTGGGGCGTGCCGCGCCCGCGTGCCGCGCGCTGAGGGCCGCCATGCTGGGCGCGCCGTCATTGCCGGCCACGCCGCAGTAAATACGCCGGCCCGGTGCGCCTGCCAGCAGGGGCACGCAGTCGGCGTCCAGGATCAGGATGCTGGGTTCGGTCGCGTCAATGATGCGGCGGATTTCAGGGGCTGTGCTTTTGGGATTGAGCGGCACCCAGGTCTTGCCGCAGGCCAGCACGGCCAGCAGTGCGGCAATGTGTTCGCTGCTGTTGCCGGCGCAGATCGCGACGCGGCTTTGCGGTTCGGGGTCTATCTCCATCAGCGCGGCGGCAAAGGCGGATACCCAGGTGGCCAGCGCGTCATAGCGCAGCGTGCCTTCGGGCGCGTCAATCGCGATGCGTTCGGGCCAGCGCTGGGCGGCGCGCCAGAAAAAATCAATCGGGTTCATGCGGGCTTTCTCTTTCCTTGTTTTTATTCAGCGCGCGCGCCGGACTGTTTCACCACCTCGCGCCAGCGCTTGGCTTCAGACAGCGTCCAGCTGCGCATCTGCGCGGGCGTGCCGGGCTCGGGCGTGGCCGCGAGGTTGAGCAGGCGCTGGCGCACCTCGGGCAGGGCCAGCAGCTTGACGAGCTCGCTGTTCACGCGCTGCACCACGGCCTGCGGCGTGCCGGCCGGCCCGGCAATGCCGAACCAGGACTGCACGTCAAACCCCGGAAAACCCGACTCGGCCACCGTGGGCACATCGGGCAGCAGCGGCGAGCGCTGGGCACTCGTGATGGCGATCGCGTTGAGCTTGCCGCCGCGCACATGCGGCAGGGCCGAGGGCGCGTTGTCAAACATGGACTGCACCTGGCCGCCCAGCAGGTCGGTCACGGCCGGCGCGCTGCCGCGGTAGGGCACATGCAGCATGGGCGCCTTGGCCGCGATCTTGAAGATCTCGCCCGAGAGGTGAATCGACGAGCCGCTGCCCGCCGAGGCAAAGGTGATGCCGTTGGGTGAAGTTTTGGCGAAGGCCACATAGTCGGCCAGGGTCTTGACGGGCAGCTGCGGGTTCACCACCAGGATGTTGGGCACCTTGGCGATCAGGCCCATGGGCTCGAAGTCTTTGAGCGGGTCGTAGCCCAGCTTGTCGTAGAGCGAGGCATTGATGGTGTTGGCGATGGTGTAAACGTAAAGCGTGTAGCCGTCGGCCGGCGCGCGCGCGACGATCTCGGCGCCCACATTGCTGTTGGCGCCCGCGCGGTTGTCCACCAGCACCGGCTGGCCCAGCTGTTTGCCAAGCTCGACCGCGACAATGCGCGCGATCACATCGGTCGCACCGCCGGCCGCATAACCGACGACCAGCTTGATGGGCTTGGCCGGCCAGGCTGCCGCGGGCTGGGCATGAGTGGGCAGGGTGGTGGTGGCGAGGGCAGTGAACAGCGCGGCCAGGGCCGCCCGGCGCGATTGGGTCTTGAACAAACTCATGGGGAAGTGTCTCCTGTTGTCTCTGTTGTCGGTATGCGGCGCGTGTGCCGGCCCAGGTGGCGGTAGCGGCGACAGGGGGAAATTCTTGACCAGGCCCAGCCGGGCCACAAATTCAAACGTCCGGCCAGCGGACGTTTTATAGTCGGATGCCATGGCCCCGCGTTCTTCTACTTCCAAACCTCCCGCCCTTCTTATCGGCTCAGTAGAAGCAACCGACGACGGCGGCAGCCGCACGCTGAGGCGCGGCCTGCAGCTGCTGGACGCCGTGCTGCAAAGCGGCCGCGAAGGTTTGCGCGTGGTCGACCTGTGCCGCAGCGCCGGCCTGGAACGCGCCACGGTGTATCGCCTGCTGGCCACGCTGCTGGAGTCCGGTTATGTCGCGCCGCGCGGCCGCTTCCGTTATGTGGCCGGGCCGCGCCTGGCGCAATTGCAAACGCCGCCGCCCTCACCCTCTGACTTCGCGGCCCGTTTGCAGCCCGTGCTGGCCCGCGTGAGCAAGGCCTGTGGCGACGCAGCCTTTGCCATCGTGCGCGAAGGCCCGGCCTCGCACTGCATCGCACGCCAGGTGGGGACCCACCCGGTGCAGATGCTGGTGATCCAGGTCGGCACGCGCCAACCCCTGGGCGTGGGGGCCGCGGGCCTGGCTTTGCTGGCCGCGCTGCCCGAAGAAGACGCGGCGGCAGTCATTGCCGCCAACGCGCCCAGCCTGGCGCGTTATGGCGGCATGACGCCCGAACGCATGGAGATTCTGGTGCGGGCCACGCGCGAGAGGGGATGGGCTGTGATTGGCAACCACGCCACAGAGGGGGTTTTGGCCGTTGGCATGGCCGTGGCTGGTAGGGATGGGTTGCCTGCTGCTGCTATCAGTGTGGCTTCGACTATGGAGAGGATGCCTCGGGCGCGGCAGCAGTTGATTGTTCGATGGATGAAAGAGGCTTTGTCGGGTTTGCTACCCGAGGGGCTCTAGGCCGGGTCTTGCTCCGGCCTGGCGCGCTCTTCTTCCTCATCCTCCTCCTTCCTCTTCTTGGTTCAGCTAGCCGGGTCTCGCCCCGGCGGGCGAGGCACTTTTGGCGAAACCCGCAAAGCGGGTTTTCTTTGTTCGCCAAAGGCGCGCTGCGCGCGCGGGGTTTGCTCACTTCGCGAAGCGAAGTTACGCAAACACCAAAAGTACCCAAAAGAAAGGCGACCCGCAGTCTGGGTCCCTCCGCTTCGCTGCGGGCAACCTGAGCTGCTCGACTGCGGAGGGGGTCTGGCTAAACTCGCTACGCTGCGCTTCGCTCAAACAACGCCAGCCCTTATCCCTCCTCCGTCTGCGCTGCTCGGCCCAGCCAGGACGGGGCAATCGGGAGCGGGGACAGAAGACAAAAAACTAAGACAAATACAAACAAGGACACGCCATGGCGTGTCCTTGTTTCTTCAGGTATTTGGTATCGGTATTTTTTTCCCACCCCTTGTGTATGCGCCGAGGAGCGGAGGTTCAGGCGGATAAGGGATCGCGTTGTTTGAGCGAAGTGAAACGTAGCGAGTTTAGCGAGACCCCGCCTGAACCGAGCACCGCAGGTTGCCCGTA
>Ga0207426_1000429_pt1 | contig 68612 bp, 58 predicted proteins | sample AraplaMF_Cvi_mMS_FD_184265 | JGI IMG/M metagenome (GOLD analysis project Ga0207426, IMG submission 184265) | Arabidopsis root microbial communities from the University of North Carolina, USA - plate scrape MF_Cvi_mMS (SPAdes) (version 2) | ecosystem: Host-associated > Plants > Roots > Endosphere...
GCGCGAATCGGCCCGCCGCTTCGCTCATGTCGTCTATGTGCTGCTGCCCGGCCTCGCGTTTGGCTACCTCGTGATGGGCCTGATCTGGCCGTGGTCGATCATGGAGCCCGGCAATCCCTTCGAGGCGCTGACCTACTTCTCGCATTTCTTCGAGAAGCCGTGGAAGGAGATGTTCGACGGCGCGATCGTGTCGGTGCCGGACATGCCCTGGTCGTATCTGCCGACGCTGTTCGCGCTGCAACTGCCCGAGGTGATGCTGGTGCTGATGGGCGGCGCCGTGTTCAGCACCTTCGCGCTGCTGCCGCGCGGCGACGTTCCGGCCCGCCGCAAGACCATCCTGCTGATGCTGACGCTGGCCGCGACCCTGCCGCTCGCGATCGCCATGGTGAAGCGTCCGGCGCTCTACAACGGCATCCGCCACTTCGTCTTCGTGATCCCGCCGATGGCGGTGCTCGGCGGCGTCGCTTTCGCCTGGACCATGGAGCGCCTGCGCGCCAACCATCGCACCTGGCAGCCGGTGGTGCTCGCCACCTTCTGCTTCGGCCTCGCGCTCTCGCTCGCCGAGATGATCCGGCTGCATCCCTATCAGTACACCCATTTCAACCACATCGCCGGCACCGTGCGCGCCGCCGACGACCGCTTCATGCTGGACTATTGGGGCCTCGCGCTGAAGCAGGCTTCCGACGAGCTGCGCGAGCAGCTGGTCGAGCGCCAGGAAGTGCCGCCGGCCAACCGCAAGTGGAAGGTCGCGGTGTGCGGTCCGCAGCGGCCGGCGCAGGTCGCGCTCGGCCCCGACTTCACCATCGGCTGGGATTCCAACGCGGCCGACTTCGCCATGACGCTCGGCGAGTTCTACTGCAAGGGCCTCACCGCCCCCGTGATGGTCGAGATCAAGCGCGACGACGTGGTGTTCGCCCGCGTCTACGATATCCGCGGCCGCGGCATTTCCAGCCTGCTGTCGATCCCGGCGCCGTAAGATTTTTCTCCCGCGGTTCCGAATTTCGGGACGATCTCGTAGCCGGATGCGCGCAGCGACGTCCGGGCTCACTTTCGCTTCCGCCTTCGCTCTCCGAGCTACGGCGGACAAGCATGCCGGCCACGCTGAACTGCCGCGCTTCCAGCGCCTTGCCGCCGCACCAGACCGCGTCTACGCTCCCTCTCCGCAACAACGAGGTTCGGAGAGATCACCATGTCACCAGCAGAAGCGCGCCTGAAGGAAGTGCCGTCGAACATGACGGAGGCGGAGTGGCAGCAACGGGTCAATCTGGCCGCCTGCTATCGTCTCGTCGCGCTATATGGCTGGGACGACCTGGTCGACACCCACATCTCCGCGCGCGTGCCCGGCCCCGACCACCACTTCCTGATCAATCCCTACGGGCTGATGTTCGACGAGATCACGGCCTCCAGCCTCGTCAAGGTCGACCTGCACGGCAACCAGCTCTCCGAGAGCGAGTACAGCATCAACCCGGCCGGCTTCACCATCCATTCGGCGATCCACGAGGTGCGCGAGGACGCGATCTGCGTGCTGCATCTCCACACCCTCGACGGCACCGCGGTGTCGAGCAGCGCCGAGGGCCTGCTGCCGCTGAACCAGACCGCCCAGCTCGTCACCCACGACCTCGCCTATCACGACTATGAAGGCATCGCGCTCGACCACGACGAGCGGCCGCGGCTGCAGAAGGACCTCGGCGACCACAACCACATGCTCCTGCGCAACCACGGTACCCTGACGGTCGGCCGCTCGGTCGCCTCCGCATTCGAGCGCATGTACCATCTCGAGCGCGCCTGCTCGATGCAGGTGCGCACCCGCGCGCTGGGCACGCCGGTCTATCCGGTCGAGGAGATCGCAATCGAGAAGAACACCGAGCTGCTCGCCAACCGCGACCGCGCCGAGCTGCGCGCGACGAACCTCGTCTGGCCGCCGCTGCTGCGCAAGCTCGACCGCGAGCTGCCGGGCTACCGGTCTTGAGATTTTCACGAATTTGGTGTAGGGTAGCTCCCAACTAACCTCTACGCCTTTTGGAATGAAACGCCGCCCAATTCCGGGCGGCGTTTTTATTTTGGTCTCCGCTGTCATTGCGAGGAGCTCTTGCGACGAAGCAATCCAGACTGCTTCGGCGGTAAGATTTCTGGATTGCTTCGCTTCGCTCGCAATGACGGAGGGAGGTCTCGTAGGGTGGGCAAAGCGGAGCGTGCCCACGTTCTTTTGCAATCACCGAGAGGTGGTGGGCACGGCGCTTTGCGCCTTTGCCCACCCTACGGCAGCGTGCGCTACGGCAGCTCGGCCTACTTCACTTCCGCCAAGGCCGCGAGGATCCTTGCCCACGAGCGGATGCCCTTCTGGAAGCTCCTCAAATCATACTTCTCGTTCGGCGAGTGGATGTTGTCGTCGTCGAGGCCGAAGCCGACCAGCAGCGAGTCCAGGCCCAGCGTGCGCTTGAAGTCGGCGACGATCGGGATCGAGGCGCCCGAGCCCATCAGCACGGTCTCCTTGCCCCATTCCTCCGTCAGCGCCTTGCTGGCGGCGGCGAGTGGCTTCATGTTCCAGTCGAGCGCGACTGCGGGCGCGGAGGAGTGGTCGCCGAACTCGACCTTGCAATCGCCGGGAATGCGGGCCGTCACGTAGTCGCGGAAGGCCTTGCGGATCTTCGCGGGGTCCTGCCCCTCGACCAGGCGGAACGAGACCTTGGCGGACGCATGCGAGGGGATCACCGTCTTGGAGCCCTCGCCGATATAGCCGCCCCAGATGCCGTTGACGTCGCAGGTCGGACGCGAGGAGGCCTGCTCGATCAAGAGGCGGCCCTTCTCGCCGGCCGGGATCGACAGCCCGATCGGCTTCAGGAACATCTCCGGCGTCAGGTTGAGCTTCTTCCACTGCTCGAGGATGTCGGGCGGCAGATCCTTCACCCCGTCGTAGAAGCCGGGGATGGTGATGCGGTTGTCATCGTCGAACAGGCCGCCGAGAATCTTGGTGAGCACGCGGATCGGGTTCATCGCGCTGCCGCCGAACACGCCGGAATGCAGATCGCGATTGGCGGCTGTGATCTTCAACTCTTCATAGAGCAGGCCGCGCAGCGAGGTCGTGATCGCCGGCGTATTGCGATCCCACATGCCGGTGTCGCAGACCAGCACGTAGTCGGCCTTGAACTCGTTCTTGTTGGCCTCGATGAACGGCACGAAATTCTTCGAGCCGACCTCCTCCTCGCCTTCGATCAGGAAGGTGATGTCGATCGGCAGCGAACCCGTCACCTTCTTCCAGGCGCGGCACGCTTCGACGAAGGTCATGACCTGGCCCTTGTCGTCCTCGGCGCCGCGCGCGACGATGATCTTGCGGCCGTCGGCATGGTCGGTGACCACGGGCTCGAACGGCGGACGGTGCCAGAGATTTTCCGGATCGACCGGCTGGACGTCGTAATGCCCGTAGAAGATCACATGCGGGCGTCCGCCTGCGGCGGTCTTGCCGACGATGGCGGGATGGCCGGCGGTCGGCCGCACTTCGGTGGCGACGCCGAGGCTTGCAATGTCTTTGGCGAGATGGTCGGCCGCCGCCTTGCAGTCCTTGGCGAAGGCCGGATCCGCGGAGATCGACTTGATACGCAGCAGCGCGAACAGGCGCTCCAGGCTGTTGTCGAAGTCCTTGTCGATGTGATCGAGCACGGATTGAAGCTGGGCATTGGCCATGGCCGGATTCCTGACTTTTGAGTCCTAGGGGGGCTGCGGTTGTAGCGCCGCTGCGGCGCCGGAGCCAGCCGCAACCGAGGGATGGCGGATGTGCCATGCGAGCGCACCGGCCAGGATGGCGGTCGCGAGAAGGTTATTGCCCCAGGCCTGGATGACGTTCGGAAACGGCGGCAGCGACAGCAGCATGAGGATGCCGGCGGCGGCGAGCGCAAGCCAGGTTCCCAGCCGCACATTGTATCGCTCGTCGAAGGCGGCGCGATGCATCAGCACCGTCATCGGGAAGAACAGCCACATGAAGTAGTATTGCCGCGCGAGCGGCGATGCCACCGTCATCAGGCAGAACAGGATGCCGAGCTCCTCGGCATCCGAGCGCGCCGTCCGCCGTCGTTGCGACGGCATGACCGCAACGAAGCCGAGCCCGAGCAGCACCGAGACCGCCAGCACGATCAGGTTCGCCGTCTTGTAGTCGACGTCGATGACATTCATCGTGCGCGGCGGCTTGTCGGGATCCTCCTGATTGTAGTTGATCGGCCGGACCAGGCGATGCGTGACCGCAATGAGGGACTGGTTGACCCACGACCAGTTCTGTTCCTCGCGCTGGCCAAAGCCCTTTTCCGAGCTCGAGCCGACCATGCCCTGATACCAGGTCTTGAGCTCGGCCGCGTTGCGCTCGAAACCGCGGATCGGCGCCGGCACGACATAGAGAAGGATACCGGTGAAGGCGACCGTCGCGGCGGCGGCACCCCACTTCCTCCGCCAGACCAGATAAGGCAGCACGGCGATCGGAAACACCTTGATGGCGGTGGCGAGCGCGAACATGAATCCTGCGAGCCAGGAGCGCTGATGCTGCAAGCACCAGAAGCCGTAGAGCATCATCGCCAGCAGGACGAGATTGGGCTGGCCGAGGTCGAACATGTCGAACACGAAGGTCACGGTGACGAAAGCCGGCAGCGCCTCCAGCCAGGGGCCGGGCTTGCGGTCCGAGCCGGTCATGACGTTGGAGAGAATCCCGGTGTACCACCACGCCATCGCATTCAGGACCGACAGCACGAAGTAGAGCGGGACCTTGCCGAACCAGCTCGGGATCGCAAGCAGGATCGCGGGCAGCGGCGGATAGATGAATTCGAACTTGTAACCGAAGTCGCTGGGATAAAGGTCCCCGCCATGCAGCACCTGCTGCCCGGCCCAATACCACAGCGCATAATCCTTGGTCTTGCCGTGGCCGAAGATCTCGGGGACGAGAACGTCGGCGGTCAGGATGAGACAGCAGAGCAGGAAAAGCAGGTCCAGCGGCGCACGCAACGAGAGGCGTCTCGGCGCATCAGGCTTGGGAAATGGGTCGGTCGAGGCCACAATAAGGTCCGGTCGGGCGAAGGCACAGGACGTAGCAGACCGCGGAAGGCTTGCGCAGCCCCCTCACCTGAAATTGTGATGGCCGTGATGGGCCAAGACGACCGCAGCGTCATGCCCAGGCATGACGCCCCTCTGTGATGAAGCGAGACTGCCGCCAAACAGGGCGGACTGCCTACCGGCGCAGCAATCCGCCGAGTGCGCCGCGCACCAGGGTACGGCCGATCGAGCCGCCGAGCTGGCCTCCGATCGACTTGCCGACATTTGCGGCCAGCCCGCCGATCACCTGGTTGGTCACCGATCGCGTCACGTCGCGCGCGATGACCTGCCCCGTCGACAGGCGGCCGCGCTTGACATTGGTGCCGAAGATGCCGCCGACGATCGAGCCGATCTGGCCGAGGATGCCGCCGCCGCTTTCGCCGGCCGGACCGTCGGCCGTCGCCGCGGTCCCGGCAATGCGCTTCTGAATCATCTCATAGGCGGATTCGGAATCGACGGCGGTGTCGTATTTGCCCTTCACCGGGCTCGCATCCATGATCGCCTTGCGTTCTTCCGGCGTGATCGGTCCGATGCGGGCCGACGGCGGCCGGATCATGACACGCTCGACCATGGTCGGCGTGCCGTTACCTTCGAGGAAGGACACCAGCGCCTCGCCCTTGCCGAGCTCCATGATCACCTTGGCGGTGTCGAGCTTCGGGTTGGGACGGAAGGTCTGGGCCGCGGCCGCAACGGCCTTCTGGTCGCGCGGCGTAAAGGCGCGCAGCGCATGCTGCACCCGGTTACCGAGCTGCCCGAGCACGCGGTCCGGCACGTCGATCGGATTTTGCGTCACGAAGTAGACGCCGACGCCCTTGGAGCGGATCAGGCGCACCACCTGCTCGATCTTGTCCATCAGCGCCTTGGGCGCGTCGTTGAACAGCAGGTGAGCCTCGTCGAAGAAGAACACCAGCTTCGGCTTCGGCAGGTCGCCGGCCTCGGGCAGCTCCTCGAACAGCTCCGACAGCATCCACAGCAGGAATGTCGCATAAAGCCGCGGGCTCTGGAGCAGCTTGTCGGCGACCAGGATGTTGACCATGCCGCGGCCGTCGCGGTCGGTCTTCATGAAGTCCTTCAGCGTCAGCGCCGGCTCGCCGAAGAATTTCGTGCCGCCCTGGTTCTCCAGCACCAGGAGCTGGCGCTGGATGGTCCCGACGGTGGCCTTGGTGACGTTGCCGAAGCCCTGCGCCTCCTTCTTGATGTCGCTGAGTGGGCTCTCCTCGGCGTCCGCCCCCTTCTTGCCGGCCTCCGGCACGATGGCGTCGAGCAGCGCGCGCAAATCCTTCATGTCGATGAGGGTGAGCCCGTTGTCGTCGGCGACGCGGAAGGCGACGTTGAGCACGCCTTCCTGCACATCGTTGAGGTCGAGCATGCGCGCGAGCAGGAGCGGTCCCATCTCGGTGACGGTCGCCCGCACCGGGTGGCCCTGCTCGCCGAACACATCCCAGAACATCGTCGAGAACTGATCGGGCTGGAATTTCAGCCCCATCTCGGTGGCACGCTTGACGATGAAGTCCTTGGCCTCACCGACCTCGGAGATGCCGGAGAGGTCGCCCTTGATGTCGGCGGCGAAGACCGGGACACCGGCGCGCGCAAATCCTTCCGCCATGACCTGCAGTGATACCGTCTTGCCGGTTCCGGTTGCGCCGGTGACGAGGCCATGGCGATTGGCCAGTGCCAGCGTCAGCCATGCCTGCTCGTCTCCCTTGCCGACGAAGATCTTGTCGTCGGTGTCGCCGAGCGTGCTGTCCTGTGCGGTCATTCTTCTCTCTGATCTCTCTGCCGAGTTTCGCGTATTGAAACTCGAATGCACCAGTTCCGTAGTTTAACGCATCTCACGCGCCGATTAAAACCGTTCAACGCGGCCTTAGCATGCGACATTGTCGGAAACAGCCGGACGCCATCAGCCGAAAGTAGAAACGAGACGTTCGCACCGCGGCAATTTCCTACCGATTTCATCTCCGCTCGTGCATCGCTGCAACACTTTTCGCGCGTTCGAGAGTGAATCGGAACGTTGGCCCCGTTCATCGCTTGTATTTCACATCGCACCGGCTCAAGATCATTTTCGAAAACAATACTCCGGCATGTGAACCGGCTGAGGGGCAGGCCATATGGACGAGCTGATCGGACGGCTGGCGGCGAACGCCAGCATAGATAGTGCTGTCGCTGAAAAGACCGTTGGCATTATCCTGGGCTTTCTCCGCAACGAGGGCCCTTCCGAGAACGTCGAAGCCCTGATCAATGAGATTCCCGGAGCGGAAGCGGCGATCGAGGCGTCCAGGAGCGGCGGCGGACTGTCGCGGCTAATGGGCGGCGGCCTGATGGCCGTCGGCACGCGTCTGATGGGGCTCGGTCTCGGCATGTCCGAGATTCAGTCCATTGCCCGTGAACTTTTCCGCTACGGCCGAGACAAAATCGGAGCGGATCAGATGGGCAAGATCATCGCGGGGACGCCGGGCCTCAGCCAGTTCGCCTGAGCGACGCTTTTCATATTGAGTATCATGACATATCCGATCTCAGAGATTGAGGGCCTGCCTGCCTTTGCCGCCAACAAGCTGAAGGCGCAGGGCATCCGCACAACCGACGCGCTGCTCGAGGCGGCTTCGACCGTGAAGGGCCGCAAGGCGCTGTCCGCCAAGACCGGCATCAGCGAGCAGCTGCTGCTGGAATGGGCCAACGTCTCCGACTACATGCGCATCCCCGGCATGGGCCGGGCCAAGGTCGGCCTCGTCCGCGCCGCCGGCGTCACCACCGTGCGCGAGCTCGCCTATCGCAATCCGGCGAGGCTCGCCCAGAGCATGCGCGAGGCCAACGAGAAGAGGAGGCTCGTCCGCATCCTGCCGTCGGAGAAGTCGGTCGGCGACATCATCGCCAAGGCCAAGAAGCTGCCGCCGAAGATCACGTATTGATGGTAGCTCCGTCATCCTGAGGTGCGAGTGGCGCGATGCAAAAGCATCGCGCCGGGAGCCTCGAAGGATGCACCGCCACACTGCGAGAGCCGGGCCGTTCACCCTTCGAGGCCTCCGCCGAGCGGCGCAATTGCGCCGCAAGGCTCGGGCACCTCAGGATGACGGGGACAAAGCAACACTCATTTGCGTCCCGTCCCGCCTTGAACTCCCCCTCCCCGACCGCTAAAGCCTCCGGCATGAATGCCTCGCCCTCCCCCTCCGTCCCGCCGGCCGGCTCGGCCGGGGCCGACGTGCTGCGGACGCTCGTGGGGCGGCCCATTCCGGCGGTGATGGGCGTGCTCAACGTCACCCCGGATTCCTTCTCCGACGGCGGCGCGTTCATCGCGCCCGAGCAGGCATTGGTGCGGGCGCGGGCGATGGTCGCCGCCGGGGTCGACATCATCGATATCGGCGCCGAATCCACCCGGCCCTATACCGGCGCCAAGGCTGTCACGGCCGAAGAGGAGCTGGCCCGGCTGAAGCCGGTGCTGGCAGGCGTGGTTGCGCTCGGCGTTCCCGTATCGATCGACAGCATGAAGGCGGAGGTCGTGGCCTTCGCGCTCGACCAGGGCGCGGCGATCGCCAACGACGTCTGGGGCCTGCAACGCGATGCCGCCATGGCGCCGCTGATCGCCGCGAAGGGCGTGCCCGTCATCGTCATGCATAACCGCGACAGCGTCGATCCCGCCATCGACATCGTCGCCGACATGAAGGCATTCTTCCTGCGCTCGCTGGATGCCGCCGCGAAGGCCGGCCTTACGCGCGACAAGATCGTGCTCGATCCCGGGATCGGCTTCGGCAAGACCGCCGAGCAGAGCATGACCGCGCTGGCGCGCTTGCGCGAGCTCGACATCTTCGGCCTGCCGATCCTCGTTGGCGCCTCGCGAAAACGCTTCATCGCCTCGGTGTCGCCGTCGGAGCCGAAAGAGCGGCTCGCCGGCTCGATCGCCGCGCATCTGATCGCCGCGCAGCGCGGCGCCAGGATCATCCGGACCCATGACGTCGCCGAGACCCTGCAGGCCCTGCGGGTCGCCCACGCAATCGAGAGCAAGCCAGAGAACACGCAATGACCGATACGATCTTCGTGACCGGATTGTCGATCCATGCCCGCCACGGTGTGATGGATCACGAAACCGAAGTCGGCCAGCGCTTCGTCATCGATCTCGAGCTCTACACCGACCTGTCGGAGCCGGCGCGCACCGACCGGCTCGCCGACACCGTGTCCTACGCCGAGGTCGTGGCGACCACGACGGCGGCGTTCAAGAACACCAATTACAAGCTGCTGGAGCGCGCGGCCGGCGCGGTCGCCGATGCCATCCTGTCGCACTTCCCGCGCATCCGTGCCGTCAAGATCACCGTGCACAAGCCGCACGCGCCCATCGCTGCGATCTTCGACGACGTCGGCATCATGCTGACGCGCTCGCGGCATCCCTGATATGGCAAGCGTTCTGATCGCACTCGGCGGCAATGTCGGCGACGTCCGCACGACGTTCAAGAAGGCGATCGCCCATATCTGCGGCATGGCGCAAGCCGCAATGATCGCGCGCTCGTCCGACTATGCGACGCCGCCCTGGGGCGACGAGGACCAGGACCCCTTCATCAATGCCTGCGTCGAAATCGAGACCGATCTCGATCCGCACGCGCTGCTGTTCGTGATGCAGAAGGTCGAGCAGAAATTCGGCCGCACGCGCGACAAGGAGCGGCGCTGGGGGCCGCGCACGCTCGATCTCGACATGATCGCCTATGACGATGTGTCCCTGCACAAGCCCGACCTGACGCTGCCGCATCCGCGCCTGTTCGAGCGCGCCTTCGTGCTGGTGCCGCTGGCCGAAATCGCGCCCGACCGCGTCATCGCAGGCATTCGTGTGCGCGACGGGCTTGCCAGCGTCTCGACGCAAGGCATTGAGCGGCTTCCGGATACCGGTTAACTGAAAACAACCGTTTGCAGGGGCGGCCCGCCGTGGCAATTTCGCCTGCGAACAACAAGATTTTCGGGAGCCCCTGGCCGTATGACCTCCGTGACTGACGACCTGCCGCTGGCGGCGGATTTTCCCAAGGCATCGGCCGAGGACTGGCGCAAGCTGGTGGACGGCGTGCTGAAGGGCGCGCCGTTCGAGAAGCTGGTCGGCAAGACCTATGACGGCATCAAGATCGATCCGCTCTATCCGCGCGCCAAGGGCGTTGCGCCCGTGGCGGGCCGGCCGGCGGCGGCGCCCTGGCAGATCGTGCAGCGGATCGACCATCCCGATGCGGCGCTCGCGAATGCGCAGGCCTTGCAGGATCTGGAGAACGGCGCGACCGGGCTCGCGCTGGCGTTCGCCGGCGCCAACAGCGCTCGCGGTTTCGGCCTGGAACCTTCGGCCGATGCCGTCGCAAAGGTCTTGAAGGACATTCATCTCGATGCCGGCATCGGGATCGAGCTCGAGATCGGCCCGCAATCGCGGATGGCAGCGATCCATGTCGCGGAATATGTGAAGAGCGCCGGTCTCGATCCCGCCGCCTGCAACATCCGTTTCGGGCTCGACCCGCTCGCGGCGGGCGCGGTGTGGGGCCATAGCCCGTACACCTGGGAGGAGATCGCGCCCGCTGTCACCGGCGCAATCAAGGGCCTCGCCGGCCTCGGCTTCAAGGGACCGTTTGCCTCCGCCGACGGACGCGTGATCCACGATGCCGGCGGCTCCGAGGTGCAGGAGCTGGCCTTCGTGCTCGCCTGCGGTGTCGCTTATCTGCGCGCGATCGAGGGCGCCGGCATTCCGCTCGAGCAGGCCCAAGGCATGGTCTATGCGCGGCTCGCCGCCGACGCCGACCAGTTCCTGACCATGGCGAAATTCCGTGCGCTGCGGCTGCTGTGGGCACGCATCGAGACCGCTTGCGGGCTCACGCCGAAACCGCTGTTCATTGCCGCCGATACGGCCTGGCGCATGCTGACGCAGCGCGACCCCTACGTGAACATGCTGCGCGCGACGATGGCGACGTTCGCCGCAGGGCTCGCCGGCGCCAATGCGATCACCGTGCTGCCGCACACGCTGGCGCGCGGCCTGCCCGATCCGTTCGCGCGCCGCGTCGCGCGCAACACTCAACTTCTGCTGCTGGAGGAAAGCAACCTCGCCAAGGTCAGCGATCCCGCGGCCGGTGCCGGCGGCATCGAGACCCTGACCGCGCAGCTCTGCGACGCCGCCTGGGCGCTGTTCCAGGAGAGCGAGAAAGCCGGCGGCGCCTTCGCCGCGCTCCAGCAAGGCGTATTCCAGAGCAAGGTCGCCGCGGCCCGCAAGGCGCGCGAGGCCAACATCGCCAAGCGCCGCGACGTGCTCACCGGCGCCAGCGAGTTTCCGAACCTGCATGAGAGCGAGACGGCGGTGCTGAAGGCAATGCCGGTCACACTCGCTCCCTACGGCGAGCAGAAATACAAGTTCGATGCACTGCCGGCGATCCGGCTGGCGGAACCGTTCGAAGCGCTGCGCGATAAATCCGATGCCGCCCTGAAGGCGCGCGGGGCGCGGCCAAAGGTGTTCCTGGCCAATCTCGGCACGCCCGCCGATTTCACGGCACGCGCGACTTTCGCCAAGAGCCTGTTCGAGGCCGGCGGCATCGAGGCCCTCGACAGCGAGGGCTTTGCCGATCCGGCCAAGCTAGCTGCCGCGTTCAAGGTCTCGGGCGCCGCGCTCGCCTGCGTTTGTTCCAGCGACAAGGTCTATGCGGAACACGCCGAGGCTGCGGCGAAGGCCCTGCAATCGGCCGGCGGGCGACATATCTATCTGGCGGGCCGCCCGACCGATGCCGAGGCGGCGCTACGGGCCGCCGGCGTCACCGGTTTTGTCTTCGCCGGAGCCGATGCGCTTGCCACTTTGCAAGACGCCTATCGACGGATGGAAAAGGCATGACCGAGACCAGCAAACCCGTTCTCACCGGCGGTTGCCAATGCGGAGCGGTCCGCTTCGCCCTGACGGTTGCACCAACCAAGGTGTCGATCTGCCACTGCCGGATGTGCCAGAAGGCGAGCGGCGCACCGTTCGCCTCCTTTGCCGATATCAACCGAACCGACTTCGCCTGGACCAAGGGCCAGCCGTCGTTCTTCCGCTCCTCCACGATCGCCGACCGCGGCTATTGCGCCGCCTGCGGCACGCCGCTGAGCTTCGGCCGCATCGACGGCGAGCGGATCGAGATCATGACCGGCGCCTTCGACCGCCCCGACCACGTGGTGCCGACACGGCAGTACGGAACGGAATCCCGCCTCGGCTGGGTGGTCGGCATCGCCAACCTGCCGAGCCAGACCACGCAGCAGAATTACGGGCCGGAGAAGATGGCGACCATCGTCAGCCATCAGCATCCGGACCATGATTGATGATATGGTTGAAGCCATGAGCCGCATTCCCAATTTCGCAAACGTCGCCTTCGAGCGGACAGCAACCACCGCGCCGTCAGGCAGCGCCGAGCCCTGGCTGACGCCTGAGGGCATTCTCGTAAAACCCGCCTATGGCGAGGCGGATCTGGCCGGGCTCGATTTCCTCGAGACCTATCCGGGCATCGCGCCGTTCCTGCGCGGCCCCTACCCGACCATGTATGTCAACCAGCCCTGGACGGTCAGGCAATACGCCGGCTTCTCCACGGCGGAAGACTCCAACGCGTTCTACCGCCGCAATTTGGCTGCCGGACAGAAGGGCCTCTCGGTCGCCTTCGATCTCGCCACCCATCGCGGCTATGACAGCGACCATCCGCGCGTCGGCGGCGACGTCGGCATGGCCGGTGTGGCCATCGATTCCATCTACGACATGCGCACGCTGTTCGCGGGGATCCCGCTCGACCAGATGAGCGTGTCCATGACCATGAACGGCGCAGTGCTGCCGATCCTCGCGCTCTATGTCGCGGCTGCCGAGGAACAGGGCGTCCCGCCGGAGAAGCTGTCGGGCACCATTCAGAACGACATTCTGAAAGAGTTCATGGTGCGCAACACCTATATCTATCCGCCCGCGCCATCGATGCGGATCATCTCGGACATCTTCGCCTACACCTCGCAGAAGATGCCGAAATACAATTCGATCTCGATCTCCGGCTACCACATGCAGGAAGCCGGCGCGACGCAGGACCTCGAGCTCGCCTATACGCTCGCCGACGGTGTCGAATATCTGCGTGCCGGTCTTGCCGCGGGCCTCGACGTCGACCGCTTCGCGCCGCGGCTGTCGTTCTTCTGGGCGATCGGCATGAACTTCTTCATGGAAGTCGCCAAGATGCGCGCCGCGCGCCTGTTGTGGGCCAAGCTGCTCAAGCCGTTCAATCCGAAAGACCCGCGCTCGCTGTCGCTGCGCACGCACAGCCAGACCTCGGGCTGGTCGCTGACCGCGCAGGACGTCTTCAACAACGTGATGCGCACCACGGTGGAGGCGATGGCGGCGACGCAAGGCCACACCCAGTCGCTGCACACCAACGCGCTCGACGAGGCGCTGGCGCTGCCGACGGATTTCTCGGCGCGCATCGCCCGCAACACCCAGCTGTTCCTGCAGCAGGAGAGCGGCACCACCCGCATCATCGATCCCTGGGGCGGCTCGTACTATGTCGAGCGGCTCACGCGCGACCTCGCGGCCAAGGCCTGGGGTCACATCCAGGAGGTCGAGGAGCTCGGCGGCATGGCGAAGGCCATCGAGGCCGGCGTGCCAAAACTGCGCATCGAGGAGGCCTCGGCCAAGACCCAGGCCCGCATCGATGCCGGCAAGCAGGCGGTGATCGGCGTCAACAAGTACAAGCCGACCGACGAAGCGCCGATCGACATCCTCAAGGTGGACAACACCAATGTCCGCCGCCTGCAGATCGACAAGCTGACGCGGCTGAAGAGCGAGCGCAACCAGACGGACGTCGGTGCCGCGCTCGCCGCGATCACGCGTTCGGCCGGCGAAGGCAACGGCAATCTGCTGGCGCTCGCGATCGACGCGGCGCGCGCCAAGGCGACCGTAGGCGAAATTTCAAATGCGATGGAGAAAGTGTTCGGCCGCCACCGCGCCGAGATCAAATCCATCACCGGCGTCTACAAGCGGGAGGCGTCCAGCATGGGCAATCAGGTCGAGAAGGTTCAGGCGCTGATCGACGCCTTCGAGGAGGCCGAAGGCCGCCGCCCGCGCATCCTCGTCGCCAAGATCGGCCAGGACGGCCACGACCGCGGCCAGAAGGTGATCGCCTCGGCATTTGCCGATATCGGCTTCGACGTCGATATCGGGCCGCTGTTTGCAACCGCCGACGAGGCCGCCCGGCAGGCGGTCGAGAACGACGTGCACATCCTCGGTGTCTCCTCGCTCGCCGCCGCCCACCTCACCGCGGTGCCCGAGCTCAAGGCCGCGCTGAAGAAGCAGGGCCGCGACGACATCATGATCATCGTCGGCGGCGTGGTGCCGCCGCAGGATTACGACGCGCTCTACGCCGCGGGCGCGGAGGCGATCTTCCCGCCCGGCACCGTGATCGCGGACGCAGCCGAGGAGCTGATCCGCAAGCTGAATGCCCGGCTCGGGCACAGCGAGGCGGCGGAGTAAGCCCGCCGCCGCTTAGGCGCTTTCAGCCATCAAACCGGCGGGCATGCTGCCGCGACCAATCTTGCGACCCGGTGTTTGCGTTCCGCGTTCGGTACCGGTTCATCTTGTGCGCTTATGATTGCTTGCTGGCGCGAATCGTCGGCAGCTCGGAATGGAAATGCGGGGATACTGAAGTGAGATATTGTGCAAGCGCGCGCGCCGGCCTGGCCCTGCGCACCATCGCCGTCCTTTCGGCCATCACAATCATCTCCCTCGCCTCCCCTTGCCTCGCCGCCGATCGGAAGCCCGACGCGGTTCTCAAGAACAAGAACATCGAGGCGCGTGTCCTGCTCGACGACCCGATCAGGGCGGATGCGGCGCTCGCGGCCGATTCTCTCACTGAGGGAAGAAAGTGGCTGGACAAGAGCGCGGCGGAAGCGGCCGCTACGCGCAAGACCGACCCGATCCTCTTCAGGGACGGCGGCTGGGACTTCGAACGCAAATATTCAATCCGCTCGGTCGTCGCCGACCGCTATATCAGCGTGCTCCGCAACGACTATACGGACACCCACGGCGCGCATCCCAATTCCGACGTCAACACGATCCTGTGGGACAAGACCGAGAACAAGCGCATCTCGATCCGTCCATTCTTCATTGAGACTGCCGACGACGGCCCGGCGATGAAGGCGATACTGAAAGCCGTGATCGTCTCGCTCAAGATCGAAAAGAAAAAGCGTGATGTGACCGACACGCCGGCCGACGAGCCGTTCAAAGATCTCAAGCCAACTCTCCTGAAGATCGGTGCGGTGACGCTCGCGCCGTCGACCGAGGCCGGGAAGAGCTCGGGCCTCACCTTCCACTATCCGCCCTACGCCGTCGGTGCCTATGCCGAAGGCGCATATGTCGGCTTTGTGCCGTGGGAGACGCTAAAGCCCTATCTCACGCCCGAAGGGCTGCGGATCTTCGGCGGCAAGCGGCCGAAAAACGATGAGGACGATGGGCAGTAAGCCTGTCTTGCCGCGCCAACGTTGCTCACAAAGCATTGGTAGCGCTACCTTGCAGCCGCGCTGCAAAGCCGACTAGAATGCCGCCATTGACAAGAGCGCCCGGTGTACGGGCGCCGCTGGGAGGCATTGATGTCCAAGATTTCGCGCCGCACGTTTGCGGCCTCCACCGCTGCAGTTGCAGCATCCGCTGCATTCGGCTTCAAGCCGGCACTTGCGCAGGCCTATCCGGCGCGCCCCGTCACGGTGATCGTGCCCTGGGGCGCCGGCGGCGGTACCGACGCGACCGCGCGCATTGTCGCAGCACTGCTCGAAAAGGATCTCGGCCAGCCCTTCAACGTGGTCAACCGCACTGGCGGCTCGGGCGTGGTCGGCCATAGCGCGATCGCGACCGCGCAGCCCGACGGCTACACCATCGGCATGCTCACGGTCGAAATCTCGATGATGCATTGGCAGGGCCTCACTGACCTGACGCCGAAGAGCTACACGCCCCTTGCTTTGATGAATGAAGATCCGCCGGGCATCCAGGTCTCCTCGTCCTCGCCCTACAAGACGGTGAAGGAGCTTGCCGAGGCGATCAAGGCGGCACCTCCCGGCAAGTTCAAGGCGTCCGGCACCGGCCAGGGCGGCATCTGGCACCTGGCACTGGTCGGCTGGATGCAGGCGATGGGCCTGCCCGCCAACCAGGTCGCCTGGGTGCCTTCGAACGGCGCGGCCCCTGCGATGCAGGACCTCGCCGCCGGCGGCCTCGACCTCACGACGTGCTCGGTGCCGGAAGCGCGCGCCATCATCGAGGCCGGCAAGGCCAGGAGCCTCGCCATCATGGCGCCGGCGCGCAACCCGATCTTCAAGGACGTGCCGACGCTGAAAGAGGCGATGGGCATCGACTACGCCACCGGCGCCTGGCGCGGCATCGGCGCACCGAAGAACCTGCCGCCGGAGATCGCAACCAAGCTCACCGCTGCGCTGAAAAAGGTCTACGACTCCGCCGAGTTCAAGGACTTCATGAGCAACCGCGGCTTCGGCACGGTGTGGGGCGATGCCGGCCAGTTCGCGGGCTTCATGGACAAGGGCGACGCCCAGATGGGCGAAGCGATGAAGGCCGCAGGGCTCAGCAAGGCGTGATCTGCGCCTGATGCTCTGATTGCCTCTCCCCGCACGCGGGGAGAGGGAGTGTATTTCTCATAGGACCCCCTTCCATGCGTCTTCCCGACTCCGTCACGGGATCGTTTCTCGTCGTGCTTGGCGCGGCTGCCGCCTATGGCGGCTACATCCTGCCGCCCGTGCCCGGGCAGCCGGTCGGCCCCAACGTGTTTCCGCTGGTGATCGGCACGGGCCTTGCGCTGTGCGGCCTCGCGATCGTGTTCGGGATCGGACATTCCTTCGAGGAGGAGGAAGAGCTGATCCCGCTCGAGGACGGCCAGGCCGCCGCCCCGCCGCCGCAGAGCAAGTTCTACGGCCTGCGCGCCCTGCTGCCGCCGGCGCTGCTGCTGTTTTACGTCGTTGCCGCCGACCGGCTCGGCTTCATTATCACCGCGGCGATCATGGTCTACGTCACCTCGACCGCGCTCGGGGCGAAGTGGAAGCTGGCGCTGCCGCTCGCCGCGCTGTCGCCCTTCGCCATCCACCTCATCTTCGGCAAGCTGCTCCGCGTGCCGCTGCCCGCCGGCCTGCTGCCGACGCCCTGGTAATCCCATGCTCAAGACCCTGATTGATGCCTTCGCGCTGATCTCCACCTGGGAGGTCATCATCGCGATGTTCGCGGCCTCCGTGTACGGCCTCGTCATCGGCTCGCTGCCCGGCCTGTCGGCGACGATGGCGACCGCCCTGCTCGTCCCCGTCACCTTCTATCTGTCGCCGATCGCGGCAATCGCGACCATCGTGGCGGCGTCCTCGATGGCGATCTTCTCCGGTGACATCCCCGGCGCGCTGCTGCGCATTCCCGGCACGCCAGCCTCCGCGGCCTATGCCGATGAGGCCTATGCCATGACGCGCAAGGGCCAGGCCGAGCTCGCGCTCGGCGCCGGCGTCTGGTTCTCCGCCGTCGGCGGCATCGCCGGCGTGCTGTCGCTGATGATCCTGGCGCCGCCGCTCGCCGAGATCGCGCTGTCGTTCTCGACCTTCGAATATTTCTGGCTGGCGCTGCTCGGCCTGATGTGCGCCACGCTGGTCGCGCGCTCCTCGCCGGTGAAGGCGATCGCCGGCATGTTCCTCGGCCTGCTGGTCTCCTGCATCGGCATCGAGAATCCCGGCGGCGTGCCGCGCTTCACCTTTGGGATCACCGACCTGTTCGGCGGCATCGAACCGATCCCGGCGCTGGTCGGCGTGTTCGCGGTGGCGCAGGTGATGCGCGCGATGCTGACGCCCGAGCCGCCGCCGCTGCCGCGGCGGAAGTTCGGAAGCATCATGGCCGGGCAGTGGAGGCTGACCAAGAAGTACCACTGGCAGATGACGCGCGGGAACATCGTCGGCATCATCATCGGTGTGCTGCCCGGTGCCGGCGCCGACATGGCGGCGTGGGTCTCCTATGCGATGTCGAAGCGCTTCTCCAAGGAGAAGGAAAAATTCGGCACCGGCCATGTCGAGGGCCTGGTCGAGGCCGGCGCCAGCAACAATGCCAGCATCGCCTCGGGCTGGGTGCCCTCGCTGCTGTTCGGCATTCCCGGCGACACCATCGCCGCGATCGCGATCGGCGTGCTCTACATGAAGGGTCTCAATCCCGGCCCGACGCTGTTCACCGAGAAGGCGTCGAGTATGTACGCGATCTACCTGATGTTCATTATCGCGAACATCCTGATGATCCCGCTCGGCATCGCCATGATCCGCGTCGCCGCCTACATCCTGCTGGCGCCGCGCTCGACCGTGATGCCGATCATCATGCTGTGCTGCGCCGTCGGCTCGTTCGCGATCGGCAACAACATGTTCGGCGTCGTCACCGTCGCCGCCTTCGGCGTGATCGGCTACGTGATGGAGGCCAACGGCTATCCAGTCGCCGCGATGGTGCTCGGCATCGTCATGGGCACGATGGTGGAGCAGGCCTTTGTGACATCGCTGATCAAGTCGGACGGCAGCATTTTGCCGTTCTTCGAGCGCCCCGTCGCCGCCATTCTCGCGGCGATGGCGATCGGCGCGCTGCTTTGGCCGGTGATGGTGTGGGTCTGGCGGAAGCTGAAACCGGTGCAGACGGCCGCGGCAACGACCCGGTGATATCGGGCGGGCGGCCCTCGCCTGCCTCGCCTCGGCGTTGTAAAGCAGGGCATGACTGAGAAGAAGGCCTCGCTGGACATCAAATCCCTCGCCCGTGACCTGCGCTCCGGCAGTCGCGCGGCCCTCGCCCGGGCCATCACGCTGGTGGAGAGTCGGCGCGCCGACCATCAGGCGCTGGCGCGCGAGCTGGTGCAGATGCTGCTGCCCGCCACCGGCAAGGCCTTCCGCGTCGGCATCACCGGTTCGCCCGGCGTCGGCAAATCCACCACCGTCGACGCGCTCGGGACCTATCTGATCGAACAGGGCCACAAGGTCGCGGTGCTTGCGGTCGATCCGTCCTCGGCGCGCAGCGGCGGCTCGATCCTCGGCGACAAGACGCGGATGGCACAGCTCGCGGCCTCCGACGATGCCTTCATCCGCCCCTCGCCGTCCTCGGGCACGCTCGGCGGCGTCGCCGCCAAGACGCGCGAGGCGATGCTGCTCTGCGAGGCAGCCGGCTTCGGCGTCGTGCTGGTCGAGACCGTCGGCATCGGCCAGTCCGAGACCGCGGTCTGCGACATGACCGATTTCTTCCTCGCCCTGATGCTGCCGGGCGGCGGCGACGAGCTGCAGGGCATCAAGAAGGGCCTGGTCGAGCTCGCCGACATGATCGCGATCAACAAGGCGGATGGCGACAACCTCAAGCGCGCCAAGATCACCGCCGCGGATTATCGCGGTGCGCTGCATATCCTCAGCCCACGATCCGAGCATTGGCATCCGCCGGTCGAGACCTATTCGGCGCTGACCGGCGATGGCATCGCAAAGATCTGGCAGAAGGTTCTGGATCACCGCAAGGCGATGAATGCCTCCGGCGATTTCGCCGCACGGCGCCGCGAGCAGCAGGTGAAGTGGATGTGGTCGATGCTGGAGCAGCGCATGCTGGCGCGGCTGCGCAGCGAAGCATCAGTGCGGACCAAGGTCCGCAAGATCGAGGCCGAGGTCGCCGACGGCCATCTCACCCCGGCGCTCGCCGCCGAGCAGATCCTGGAGTTGCTGCAATGAGCGACAAGCTCCGCATTCTCCTCACCGGTTTCGGTCCGTTTCCCGGCGCGCCCTATAACCCGACCCAGCCGCTGGTGGCACGGCTGACGCAACTGCGCCGGCCGGCACTCGACGGCGTCACGATCGCCAGTCACATCTTCCCGGTCACCTATGCCGCGGTCGACCGGCAATTGCCGCAGGTGCTGGCGAAAGAGAAGCCGGATGCGCTGCTGATGTTCGGCCTCGCGGCCCGCACGCCGTATTTGCGCATCGAGACCCGGGCACGCAACGCCGTCACCATGCTGTGGCCCGATGCCGCCAACACCCGCTCTAGCAAGCGCGGTATCGCTGGCGCCGCGGACGCGATGACGTTCGGTCCGCACACGGCAAGGCTGCTGCGCGCCGCGCGTCTCACCGGCATCGACGCCCGTGCCTCGCGCGATGCCGGCGCCTATCTCTGCAATTATTTGAGCTGGCGTGCGATCGAGAACGTCAGGGCGGGCGGACCGGGGCTCGCCGCGTTCATCCACATTCCCCTGCTGGCACGCAGCGGCGCCGTGCGGCGCAAGGGGGCGCCGCGGATCACGCTGGAGGAGCTGGTGGATGCGGGGGAAGCGATGCTGATGGAGATGGTGGGATTGGCAAGGAAGGAACGCGTTTCGTAGGGTGGGCAAAGGCGCCCTTGCGCCGTGCCCACCATCTCTCTCGATCGCGGACAATACGTGGGCACGCTGCGCTTTGCCCACCCTACGGCACCGTCTCTGCGGTAAACATTTAACCCTACTGCGAACAATCCCCGCGCGCCCCTCCGCCCTGCGCTACCTAATCCCACGCGGACCCCCGCGTCCGCCGGAGGACGCGTCATGGACCTCAATCGCCGTCATCTCATTGGAGCTTCCACCGCCGGCATCGCGGGCGCACTCGCCATGCCGGTCGACGCCGCACGCGCCGCGCCGCTGACATCGCTGCTCGGCCGCGATGCCACGCAATACGGCGTGCGGCCCGGCAGCAGCGAGGACCAGACCCGCGCGCTCCAGCGCGCGATCGACGAGGCCGCGCGGGCGCAAATGCCCCTCGCCTTGCCGCCCGGCATCTACCGCAGCGGATTGCTGCGCCTGCCGAACGGCGCACAACTGATGGGTGTGCGCGGGGCGACCAAATTCGTCTTCACCGGCGGCGCCTCGGCGATCCAGAGCGACGGCTCCGATGCGGTTGGCCTCACCGGCATCACCTTCGACGGCGCCGGCATTCCGCTGCCGACGCGGCGCGGCCTGATCCACGTCCTCGGCGGACGCGATGTACGCATCACCGATTGCGAGATCACCAACGCGGGCGGCAGCGGCATCTGGCTCGAGCAGGTCGCCGGTGACATCTCCGGCAATATCTTTGGCAATATCGCGGTGACGGCGGTGGTCTCGTTCGACGCCAAGGGCCTCAGCGTGTCCCGCAATACGATTTCAGGCACCAACGACAACGGCATCGAGATCCTGCGCACCGCGATCGGCGACGACGGCACGCTGGTCGCCGACAATCGCATCGAGAACATCAAGGCCGGTCCCGGCGGCTCCGGCCAGTACGGCAACGCCATCAACGCCTTCCGCGCCGGCAACGTGATCGTGCGCGGCAACCGCATCAGGAACTGCGACTATTCCGCGGTGCGCGGCAACTCGGCCTCGAACATCCATATCACCGGCAACAGCGTCAGCGATGTGCGCGAGGTCGCGCTCTATTCAGAGTTTGCGTTCGAGGCCGCCGTGATCGCCAACAACACCGTCGATGGCGCCGCAGTCGGCGTCTCCGTCTGCAATTTCAACGAGGGCGGCCGCATCGCGGTGGTCCAGGGCAACATCATCCGCAACCTGATCCCGAAGCGCCCCATAGGCACTGCGCCCGATGACGATGCCGGCGTCGGCATCTACATCGAGGCGGATTCATCCGTGACCGGGAATGTCATCGAGAACGCGCCGTCCTACGGCATCGTCGCCGGCTGGGGCAAATATCTGCGCGACGTCGCCATCACCGGCAACGTGATCCGCAAGGCCCTTGCCGGCGTCGGCGTCTCCGTGGTGCCCGGCGCCGGCACCGCGCTCGTCAACAACAACATGATCTCGGAAACCCCGCGCGGCGCCGTGGTCGGCCTCGACCACGCGCGCGCGGTGACATCGGACCTGTCGGCCGACGGCGCGCAGCGCTTTGCGCAGGTGGTGATCGGCGGGAATGCAGTGCGGCGGTAGGCCCCGCCCCTCGCCTCCAGCTCCCAGACGCTAGAACGCGTTCCGAAGCAGCGGGTACTTCGCTTGCAGGCCGTCGAGGCTGAGGGTGAATTCGACGACGCGCTCGGGGGCCGCGACGATTTCGGCGGCGGGCGGAGCGAATTGCGGCAGGAGCGCTGCCATCGCAGCGGGCGCCTTGACGGCCGGCGCGGCGACCGGTGCCGGTGCGGCGGGTTCGGTGAACGGCGACTTCACGGCGGGCGCAGTGCGCGGCGCCATCGCGGCGGGCGCTGCGGACGGCGGCCTGACGACAGGCGCCGTCATCTGCGGCGCCCTTGCCGCGGGAGCCTTGAGCGGCGGGACGGAGGCGGGTGCCGTGAACGTTGCCAGCGCGGCGGGCGCGGCGAGCGGTGCGCTCGGAGCCAGGGGAGCGAGCGGGGCTTCGGTGACTTCGGCCAGAACATCCGGCTTGGGATCGAGCCTGACCGGCATGGCGGTCTCGGGGGCGATGTGGACGGCCTTCGGCTGCACGGTGTCGCGCGGAAACACGCGAGGCATCGTCGCCGGCGACCAGCCAAAGGCGGAGGTGACGCTCGCGGCCGCCGCTGCGACGTCCCCGCCGGTGGCGATGGCGCGCCAGGTCTGGACCGCGCGCTTGGCTTCCTGGATGTTTTCGAGAAAGGCGAGTTCGGAGTGATAGCGGCGCCAACGTCCGGTCTCGAACATTTCGGACAGATGTTCCAGCCGCTGCTCGGCGAGAGCGCACCAGCGTGCCGCGACCTCGCGGCTGCAACCCGCAGCGCTCATTAACTCTTGGCGATGTGTCATGAACCAGCCCGTAGGGAGAAAACACGGACGCGGGGGACGCAACGCGCACGAATCAATTTAGAAGCGACATGAATATTTTGTGGAAAAGTTTTGACTTGTCCAGCAACGACACGCCGTTCGTCATGAAACACCGTACTCGCGCGGACATTTTCTGTGTTTTCGAGTCAAGCTTCGCGCAAGCATGACCGACTTGCGCAGCACGTGATGAACGCTCGCGCCCGGCGCAGCCGTGATCGCTCAACCGGAAGCTGACCTGGAACATCGCTTCAAGGAATCGGATGCCCCAAAAGAAAAGACCCGTCCGGGGGGACAACCGGACGGGTCGAGCCATATGGGCGCTTGGGGTGGATGGGCGCTCGCGCCTGATATGACTGATGGGGAGGGATGACCGCTCCCACATAATTTGGTCGTGCTAGCGGGCTGAACGTTCAATGCGGCGTTCGAATTTTTAACCCTTGGCGTGCGCGCAAGGTTGTCGCAGCCGCTATCGCGTCGCCGGCCTATCCGCCTGAGAAATCGCGGCTTTATCGCCTGCACTGGAGAGCGAAGGCTGTTCGATCGCGCGGATGCCGGGCTCGTCGCGACGCTTGTCGGCGTCTTCACGTTTTGTTGTACCGGACGCAGCCGCAACCGGCGTCGCGTTGTCGGCGGGAACAGCCGTCACCGCGGCAAACGCATCGGCCTCGCCGTCGCCGAACAGATCATCACGTCCGGGTGAGCCGAGATCGCGCGCGGTCTTCGCCAGCGTCATGCGCAGCGCTTCCGGCTTCAGTGTGTAGTTGCGCTCGAGCAGCAAGGCGGCGACGCCGGAGACATAGGCGGCCGAGAACGAGGTCCCCGAGGTCATCTGGTATTTGCCGTCGGGCGCCGGCAGGAAGATGTCCACGCCGGGCGCGGCCAGCGCAATGTAATTGCCGCGGTTGGACGCCGGGAACAGCCTGTCCTGCTGGTCGGTCGCGCTGACCGCGATCACGTTGGGATTTGCGGCGGGATAGAGCGGCGGCGATTTCGCGCCGGCATTGCCGGCCGCCGCGATCAGCACGAGCCCGCGCGCGGCCGTCGCCGCGATGGCACGCTCGATCACCGCGTCCTTAGGACCAGCAAAGCTCATGTTGACGATCTGCGCACCGTGCTCGGCGGCATAATTCAGCGAGCGCAGGATGATGTAGGACGAGCTCTCGGCGCCGCCTGTGGTGCCGCCGAAGGCGCGGATGGCGATGATGCGCGCCTCGGGCGCGCTTCCCATCAGCTTGGCATGCGCCACGATGGCGCCGGCGATGCCGGTGCCGTGAACATGCGGGCCCTCGGCGCTGCCGAGCGCGTCGAAATTGTCGGACACGGAATTGGCGAGCTCGGGATGCCTGGCGTCGATGCCGGAATCGATCACGGCAACCGTCACGTTGGCGCCATGCGCCAGCGTATGGGCCTGCGGCAGGCGCAGTTTGGCCAGGGCATATTGCGCGGGATCGCCCTCGATCGGCGTGCCCGCCTTCTGGTCCTGGAGCACATAGCGGAAGTTCGGCTGGACCGAGCGCACGCTGCCGTCGGCGGCGAATTCACGCCGCGCGGTCTCGAAGGGCCGGCCATCGGTGATGCGGAACAGGCCGAAGGTCGCCCCGATCAGCGGAAAATTCTCGGATGCGATGCGCGAAAGGCCGTGGCGGCGCGCGAGCTCGTCGGCCTCGGTCACCGACAGGGTGCCATCGATCTCGGCGACGAATTCGTTGGCAAATCTGCGCAGGTTCACCGCGACAGGCGTGTTGTTGTTGCCGCGCCCCTTGCCGGCGCTCTTCTTGCCCGATTTGCCGGTGCCCTCGCCGCCCGCATTTGGCTGCGCCAGGCATTCGCCGTCGCCGTCCCGATAGGGCGCGGAGCAGGACGGATAAAGGTTCGGCGAATAGCGCGCATAAGGCAGCACTGGCGTCGTGCCGACGCGGCCTATGGTGGTGGTATGCGGGATCGCAGGGATGGCCCGCGGGCCGGGCGCGACGGCGGCCGCCCGCGCGGCGATACTCGGAGAGATCGTCGGCATGCGCGAGGGGACGCTGATGGTCGGCGTGCGCATGATCGCCTGCGCCTGCGCAACCTCGACGCCGAGGCTGGCGGCGAGCAGCAGCACGGCTCCGACCGAGGCGTAGGCCGCGGCTCGCAACTTACTCTCGGACTTGCGCGTCATCGGGTCGAAGGCGCCTACGGCGCCGCGACGGCGAGGTTGACGAACTTCTCACGCTGCATCCTGCCGAGCAGTGCAGCGAGCTCGTCCTGGCTCATCGCCTTGTCGAACTGGAGGCGGAACATGCCGCCCTTGGCATCGCCGATGATCGACGCCTGGTAGCTGTCGAGCAACGCCGTGATGTCGGCCACACGCGCTTCGGGCGTGAAGCGCACCAGCGCGCGGGCCGGCGCGGCGGCCGCGCCGAGTTCACGCGTGATCGGCGCACCGGTCGAAAGCGAAGCGGTCTGGAAGGTCGCGGTCTGGGTCTTCATCAGCACCGCGCCGATGATGCCGGCCTGGAGCAGCAGCGCGATAGCGCCGAGGCTCGCCGACCACGCCAGCGTCCGCGGCGACAGACCCGAGAAGAAAGTCGCGATGCGCGCCGACAGCGGCAGCGAACCGACGGCACGCGCCGGTTCGGCATCGATCGCGGCGAACAGCTTCTGCATCGCGCGCGCCGACGGAGCACCCAGGCTCTCGTTCAGATGGATGGTCTCTTCGTACTCGCCGCGGATCGCGGCATACTGCCTGGCGAGCTCCGGATCCTGCGCCAGCGCGTCCTCGACGCGGCGGGCATCGCGCGCGTTCAGCGTGCCGGCGGCGTGCCAGGGCAGCAGCAGTTCAATCTCACTGGGCTCTTGCTCCAGCATCTTCTTGCTCAAAGCCATCATGGCCAGCCTCGCTCAACGCCGGCTGCCTTCAGCAGTTCGGCCAATTTCTTGCGCGCATAGAACAAGCGCGTCTTCACAGTGTTCTCCGGTATCCCGACGATTTCGGCCACCTCTTCCACGGACTTCTCGTGGTAGTAGACGAGATCGACGATTTCCCGGTGTTCCGGCGTGAGGCCCGTCAGACACTCCCGCAACGCGGCACTCGTATCCTTCTTCTGCACCACCGTTTCCGGATTGTCGGACGAATCCTCAATCGCGTTCGCGGCGTCTTCGTCCAGTTCAAAGTCCTTCCTGCGCCGAAGCGCCGAGAGGGCCTTGAATCGGGTGATTGCCAGCAGCCAGGTGGAAACGGCGGATCGGCCTTCGAACTTGCCGGCTTGACGCCAGACGTCGAGAAATACCTCGCTGATGAGGTCTTCCGCCGCCTGCTCGTCCCGCACAAGCCTCAACCCGAACCGGTAAACCCTGACATGGTGCCGCCCGTACAGCACCTGCATGGCGAGCCGGTCACCTTGGGCGATCCTGGCGATGAGGACCTCGTCCGTAGCCGCCTGTGTCACGCTCAAAGCCCGTCTCGCAAAGTTGGTCGGGTCGATACGGCGGACGGTTCGACGGGAGGGGCGAAATTCTTCAGCCTACCGCAGTCATACGGGGGGGTGTGTGACCTACCCCACATACGCGTGCCTTTCTTGCGATACCCGCGGTGGTTGGCCATCTCGATCCAGATCGGTAACATAATACTGAAGCACTTTCCTGCGAAATGCCTGCCCGGCACGGGCCGGCCGACCAAGTCCGGTTCCATAGCAGTCCTGCACGACGTATGTCTCACGAACCCCCGCTTTGGCTCGACCGCATTGCAAACGATGCCTAATCGCCGGCAAATTCCCACAGCCGGCCAATATCATCCTGTTCTGCACTGCACGGTTCGGATTCGGTTTCAAAGGATACCAAACCTAAAGGCTTGCCACGTAGATTTTTGGGCTGACATCCACCTCCGGCAGGACCATGAACACGGCCGCGACGTCGCTTCCCGAGAGGAATGCCGCTGAGGTCGCGGATCTCGCCCTCATGCCCGAGGCGGCGGCGCCGCAGGTCCGGGCCCGCCGGGCCTGGCAACGCCGCCAGATGTATATCGGCCAGGTGGCGAGCTACTCGCTCGGCGCCTCCGTCCTGCTGATCTACGCCTATGACGGCGTGGTCTCGCTGGACGTCGCCTCGCTGTTCTGGTTCGGCGGCCTCCTGATCATCGGCACGTTCACCGTGCTGTCGGAAGCCGGCGTCGGCGACAGATTGACCGACCACTATCTCACCGTCTTCCAGATTTCGGCGCATATGGCGCTGCAATTCGTGTTCCTGCTGTCGGTCCCGATCCTCGGCGTCACCTTCATCAGCGTATTGTTCCTGATCTTCGCCTTCGGCACGCTGCGCATGACCTCGACCCAGGCAATGCTGACCTGGGCGCTCGCGACCGCCGGCCTCGGCGCCGTCTTCCTCACCTCCGACCTGCCGATCGGCCTGCCGGTTGCGACCAGGCTGCAGCGGACCGCCTCGATGCTGTGCTTCGTGCTGGTGATCGGCCAGTGCGCCTTCCTCGGCCTGTTCGGCGCCACGCTGCGCAAGATCCTGTACCAGCGCAGTATCGAGCTGAAGGCCGCCTATCGGCGGATCGAGGAGCTGGCCGAGCTCGACGAGCTGACCGGCTCCTACAACCGCCGCTGCATCATGCGAATGCTCGACAGCGAAATCGAAAAATCGCGGCAGGCCTCGACGCCCTGTGCGATCGCGCTGATCGACCTCGACTGGTTCAAGCGCATCAACGACGCCCACGGCCATCCCGTCGGTGACGAGGTGCTGCGCACCTTCGCCATCACCATTTTCGCCAACATCCGCCCGGCCGACTGTTTCGGCCGCTACGGCGGCGAGGAATTTCTGCTGCTGCTGCCCGACACCGAAGCCGAGGCAGCCTCGCGCATGCTCGAGCGCCTGCGCGGCATCGTTGCCGATCTCGACTGGAGCGCATTCTCCCCAGGCATGCGCGTGACGATTTCCGCGGGCGTCGTGACGCTTCGCGACATGGATACTGCCGACACGTTTCTCGCGCGCGCCGACAGCGCGCTCTATTCCGCCAAGGCGCAAGGGCGCAACCGCATCGCAACGAACTGACCAATCCATTTTCACCCGGCGGTGCAAAGCCGCCGCCGGACCGAACGCTCCAGGACAGGGCAATGAGATCCAAAGCCGAAAAACCATCCGAAAACCTGCTCGACGAATTGCAGGCTGCGCTCTCCCACGGCACCGTTGCGCGGCGGGTCGAGACGCTGCGCCGTGTCACCGATCTCTTCGTGGGCAACGCGGTGGATTATTCCGACGACCACATCCGTGTGTTCGACGACGTGTTCGAGTGCCTGATCGAGCAGATCGAGACGTCGGCCAGGGCACTGCTTGCCGATCGTCTCGCGCCGATCCCGGCCGCACCGCCGAAGATCATCCGCACGCTGGCGCTCGACGAGGTCATCGAGGTCGCAGGACCCGTGCTGACGAAATCTGAACGGCTGGACGAGGCGACGCTGATCGAGATCGCGCGCACGAGAGGCCAGGCCCATTTGAAGGCGATCTCGCTGCGGCGCGTGCTGTCGGAAGCGCTGACCGACGTGCTGGTGACGCGCGGCAACGAGGACGTGGTGCAATCGACCGTCAGCAATCCGGGCGCACGGCTCTCCGAGGAAGGTCTCACCGACCTCGTCACGCGCGCCGAACGCGACGACGACCTCGCCACCTGCATCGGCCTGCGGCCCGACCTGCCGCGGCATCATTACCTGAGGCTGGTCGCGAAGGCGTCCATGAGCGTGCGCCGGAAGCTCGAGGCCGCGCATCCGGAGCTGGCGGACGAGGTGTCGAGCGTGGTGCAGGAAGCTGCCCAGCGGGTCCGCGCCGCCGCCATGACCAGGCAGACCGAGATGGCGCGCGCGCTGGTGAAGTCGCTGCACGAGGATGGCCGTCTCACCGAATTCCAGATCACCGCCTTCGCCGAGCAAGGCAAGTTCGACGAGACCAATGCGGGCCTCGCGGCGCTCGCCGGGGTCGCGGTCGAGACCGCCGAGACCATGATGGTCGAAAGCCGCACCGAGGGCGTGATGATCCTCGCCAAGGTCGCGGGCATGCAATGGTCGAGCGTGCGCGCGATCATCGCCATGCGAGAGAAACTGTCGGGCAGCTCGCCGGCCGACATGCTCGCGCTGCGCGACACCTATGAGGCCCTGCGCTCATCCACGGCGCAGCAGGTGCTGCGCTTCCAACGCATGCAGAGCGCGACGCCCGCGGCCTAGTATCTCAGGACCCGCGAGCCGATCGCCGCGCCGATCGCGGTCACCAGCGCGGTCGCGATCGTGTACCAGGTCGCGACGAACAGCGGTGAATCATCGGTGCAATGCGAGGCGTAGAGCGTTGCCGCGAGCCCGGCCGACACCAGGCCCGCGAGCGCGCCGGCAAGTGCGGGGCGCGACGGCGCGCCGTGGCGCAGGCCGAACAGCGCCCCCGCCAGCAGCGGCAGCGACATCGCGGGGATCGCGACCAGGCAAACCCTGGAGTTCTTGCCCATCATGCGCATCGTCATCGGCATCGCCGGTGCCATCATCATCTCGCCGCCGATCGCGACCGCGAGCAGCCCGACCGGCAGCAGCAGCAGCCAGCCCCAGCCGTGCAGCAGGGCTTCGGGCCGCGACAGATGCAGGCTGACGATGATCGCGGGGATGGCCAGCGACAGCGTCACCGCGAACTTCATGTCGAAGAACGGATTGCCCATGGCGCTCATGACGTCGGCGCGCACGCCGAGGAAGGTCGCGAAGATCAGGATCGACAGCGGCGCGGCAACCAGCAGCGCCATGGTCAGCACGGCGCCGACACGCGGTGCGCGATGGGCGTTGTCGGCCGCGAGCGAGCGAATGAGTTGGTCGGTATCCATGACTAGTGGTCCCGCAGTTTGGCCGTCAGTGCCGCAAGTCCGCGATGCAGCGCGACCCGCACCGCACCCTCGCTCATCGAAAACTTCGCCGCCGTGTCCTTGATCGAGGCGGCCTCGACCGCAATCGACTGCAGCACGTCGCGCTGGCGCTGCGGCAGCGTACCGAGCTGCGCGGCAACCTCGCCCGCCGAAGCCGTTTCCTGCGGCGCCTCGCCCGGCAGCGTCTCGGCGAAATCGTCAATGTTGACGAAGACGCGCCTGCCGCGCCGCCTCAGCGTGTCGATCAGCTTGTTGCGGGCGATCGCGAACAGCCAGGGCGCGAAGGGGGCTTCGCTGTCCCAGGTGTGCCGCTTCAGGTGCACCGCCAAAAGTATCTCCTGCACGATATCCTCGGCCTGATCGGGAGGCTGCCCGGCCCGCGCCAGACCACGCCTCGCCGCGGCGCGCAGCACCGGCGTGACCGCCTTCAACAGGCGATGATAAGCCGCATCATCGCCCGCCATGGCCGACCGCATCAGGCCGGTCCATTCGTCCTCACGTCCGCGCACGCGCGCCCCTCACCATGCAATTCGGCCGCATTTTCAGATTGTTACGCCGGCACCCGCAATATCACGAATTCGTGATCGCTGTTGCCCCGGGTAGCCGATGCAGCCGTCGAACCCGCGACGGCTCATAACACCGATTGAACCGTCCCGCATCCGGCCAGCCGTGGGCGTGGGGGCGGTTTGCCCCGTTTTCGCCCGGTGTGGCCCGAAGATTCCCATTTTCTGCCCAGCTGTCGTCACGCCCCGGGGTCTCTGTTCGCCCCCGGGACGGGCGGAATTGGGGAGATCGTCAGAATGATGAAAACCAGCAGGCGCGTGGCCCTGATGGCTGTGGCCGGGCTTTTCTTGCTGTCTGGAGGCGTTGCACAGGCCGCGCCCAGCTCAGGTGCAAGCAAGTCGGACAGCGCGGATAAACAGGCCGACACGGCCAGGTCGAACAAGCAGCGGCGCCATTCCGCACATCGCACCAGCACCAAGACGGCGCAGAAATCCGACGACAAGGCGGCCGACAAGACGGAGGCCTCGCCAAAGGCCGACGAGGCCAAGGCCGACAGCAACGCGCCGGCCTCGAGCCAGATGCCGCCGGAGGTCGCCAACGCCAATGCCCAGCTCGCCGCCGCCGATACGCCGCCCGCGGCTGCCGCCTCCGCCATGACCGGCCGCGCCAACGACAACGTCCAGGCGGCCGCCGACAATACCGCGGCCCCGACCGCCGAGAGCCAGATCGTCGCCCCCGACCAGCCCAACGATCTCGACCAGGCCGTGCAACAGGACAACCCGCCCGCCCAGAAGGCGGTGATTGCCGCAACCACGGCGCAGCCGCGTCCCGCGCCGGTGATGGCCAGCAGCCAGCAGAGCTCGGCCTGGGACCAGAGCTCCCTGATCGGAAAGATCTTCATCGGGGTCGGCACGCTGCTGACGCTGGCGTCCGCCGCGCGCATGTTCATGGCCTGATTTTTTGGCCTGATCTCTTGGTCTAAAGAAATCCGTCCGGAACGCACGATTTGTCGCGTGTTCCGGACCGCCTGTTCCGAACGCCGCCTGGGCCCTTGAAGGCGTCCGCGCCAGCAGGCACATTGCCCGCCCAATCAAAAGCGTGGGTGGAGCATGAGCACGTTCGAACACATCATCGTCGAAAGCATCGGTGCGGTCGGCATCATCAAGCTGAACCGGCCGAAGATGCTCAACGCGCTCTCCTTCGGCGTCTTTCGCGAGATCGCGGCCGCCGTCGACGATCTCGAGGGCGATGACGCCATCGGCTGCATCGTCGTGACCGGCAGCGAGAAGGCGTTTGCCGCCGGCGCCGACATCAAGGAGATGCAGCCCAAGGCCTTCATCGACATGTTCTCCGAGGACTTTGCCGCGATCGGCGGCGACCGCGTCGCCCGCTGCCGCAAGCCGACGATTGCGGCGGTTGCCGGCTACGCCCTCGGCGGCGGCTGCGAGCTTGCCATGATGTGCGACTTCATCATCGCCGCCGACACCGCCAAGTTCGGCCAGCCCGAAATCACGCTCGGCACCATTCCCGGCATCGGCGGCACCCAGCGCCTGACCCGCGCCATCGGCAAGTCGAAGGCGATGGACCTCTGTCTCACCGGCCGCATGATGGACGCCGCGGAAGCCGAGCGCGCGGGCCTCGTCAGCCGCATCGTGCCCGCCGACAAGCTCATGGACGAAGTCATGGAAGCGGCCGCGAAGATCGCGTCGATGTCGCGCCCTGCGGCCGCCATGGCCAAGGAAGCGGTGAACCGCGCCTTCGAAACCACGCTGGCCGAAGGCATGAGCGTCGAGCGCAACCTGTTCCACGCGACCTTCGCGCTGGAAGACCGCTCCGAGGGCATGGCCGCGTTCATCGAGAAGCGCAAGCCGGTGAACAAGAACCGCTGAGCCGGCACCCGGTCAGGCTGGTGTAAGGCTTCGCTGCTGTCCCGCAGAAACCCTGTGACGCACCTGCAACAAGCACGGAATACATGGGGGTTTTCCCCGCGGCAGTTTGCCTGCGAGACCCCGGCTGGTTAAACAGTTAAGAGGCCACCGTCGGCGGGGGCGGACAGCCGGGGTTAAGCGGGATTACATGATTGGGCGTGCCGCCAGAGCTGATCGCGCGATGACGCGACATCGATCGGGCGTGGGTCCCGTGCTTGCGACATGGACCGCGCTGGCGCTTTCGTGCGCCCTGCCCTCGGCCGCATCCGCCGAGGCCCTGCCGGAGGCATTGGCAAAAGCGTACCAGACCAATCCGCAGCTCAATGCCGAACGCGCGCGGCAGCGCGCGACCGACGAGAACGTGCCGCAGGCGCTGGCCGGCTACCGGCCGCAGATCGTGGCGAGCCTCAGCGCCGGCCTGCAATCGGTGCGCAACCTGCTGCCCGACAACACCATCCAGACCGCAAACCTGAAGCCATGGGTCATCGGCGTCACCGTGACGCAGACCCTGTTCAACGGCTTCCGCACCGCCAACAACGTGCGGGCCGCCGAGCTCCAGGTGCAGTCGGGCCGCGAGGCGCTGCGCAATGTCGGCCAGGGCGTGCTGCTCGACGGCGTCACCGCCTACACCAACGTGCTGGCCAACCAGTCGCTGGTCGAGGCGCAGCGCTCCAACGTCGCCTTCCTGCGCGAGACGCTTGCCGTCACCCAGCGCCGCCTCAATGCCGGCGACGTCACGCCGACCGACACGGCGCAGGCTGAAGCGCGCCTCAACCGCGGCCTTGCCGATCTCAACGCCGCCGAGGTCGCGCTCGCGGTGAGCCAGGCGACCTATGCCCAGGTGATCGGCAACGCGCCCTCGCAGCTCAAGCCCGCCGAAGTGGTCGACCGCTATCTGCCGAAGAGCCGCGAGGACGCCATGACGATGGCGATCCGTCAGCACCCGGCGGTGATGGCGGCGGGCTTCGACGTCGACGTCGCGTCCACCAATATCCGCGTCGCCGAAGGCGCGCTGCTGCCGAGCGCCAGCATCCAGGGCAGCGCCAGCAAGAGCCGCAACAACGACCCGACGCTCGGCACCTTCGCCGAGGACCAGGCCTCCATCGTCGCCAGCGTCACCGCGCCGATCTATGACGGCGGCCAGGCCGCCGCGCAGACGCGGCAGGCCAAGGAGATCACGGCGCAGAGCCGGCTCGTGCTCGACCAGGTCCGCAACCAGGCCCGCACGGCGGCGGTCAGCGCCTGGGTCGCCAATGAAGGCGCCAAGATCGCGGTCTCGGCCTCGGAGTCCGAGGTGAAGGCGGCAACCGTCGCACTCCAGGGCGTGCAGCGCGAGGCCGCCGGCGGACAGCGCACGACGGTGGACGTCTTGAACTCGCAGGCCGATCTGATCCAGGCTAAGGCCCGCCTGATCGGCGCGCTACGCGACCGCGTAATCGCCTCCTACACGCTGCTCAGCGCCGTCGGCCATCTCGACGTCAAGACGCTAAACCTGAACACGCCGGACTACCTGCCCGAGGTGCACTACCAGCAGGTCCGCGACGCCTGGCACGGCCTGCGGACGCCGTCGGGCCAGTAGTATTCAAGATTCGAGCTCACGAAGGACATCAGCCGCTTCCTTGCTCGGGAGGCCGGTGATCTCTTGATAGAGCGCGACGGCCAGATCGCAATAGCGAGCATAATCCGCCTCACCGATCGGTCCGCCTTCGAGCATCTCGAGATCTTTGGCCGCGTATCCCCTCAGGTTGAGCCCCGCTCGAATTTTCTCCCAAGAACGATCATTGTTGACGGAAGCAGCGCGCAGTTGCGTCGATCGGATAATTCGGACGCTTAGATCGGCTTCTCGCTTGATCAACGGCGCTGGAATTATATTGATGACGCTTTGATCTGGTTGACCGGATGCGTATTTGTAGCAGGCCACTTTGTCCTTGGCCTGAATGGCCGTGTATTGATCAAGGACAAGCCGTCCGAAATCGATCAACAGCGCATCATCCATCTGGGGCAGCAACTTCCTTGTCAGGTCACCGATCTTCACCCGCGTTTGCCCCACGAGCTCGGCTTGTGACGCTCCTCTCGAGGCGCCGTTGACAAAGACATCCAGTACTTCGTCGTACGCCGTCGGATATTTTTCCTTCAGCGCCTGATACAGCGGCGCCGACTTTTGCAATGCCTGGTCCCAACCCTCTCGCGTGAGCTTGCCTTCCATCCCGGCAACCGCATATTCGTCGCCGCTTGAAATCCTAGTTACCACGCCGGCTGCCAACAACTCCGCTTCCGTTGGGCTCCACATGCTCGTGTTGCCTGTTGCCAATGCGCGGTCGATGAAGGCGCCAGTCACTCCAGCCCTCCGGTAGATGGAACGTTCCACGCTGTCGTCCAGCTTGTCGTCTCCGGCAAATGCCGCGCGATGAAAACCAAGCTGGGCGCCCTTTTTCAAGACCCTTTGACGGCCTGCAACGAAGGCGAGAGTGCAAGCAGACAGGCATTTGGCTTGGACATAGGCATCCAGACGCCTGGCCCTGATCACAGCGTTGAGCTTCTCTCCTTCTCCAATTCGACCGCCCAAACTATCCAGATGAACGGTGCGCACGCCGGATGACGCATTCAGTATCTTCTCAAAGTCGTTCGACAGTCCGAACTTGATGCCGCCCGATATCTCGACTTCCGAGCCGTTGTTGAGGAGTCTTATCGAATAAGGGGGTATGAGCGGATCATCAAGAAACGCGACACTCGTGGCTTCCGAAATCTGCGGAATGCCGGATCGGATCAGTATTGCGGCGGTGTTCAGGACACCAAGGCAAACCATCAGTTTGGCAAGGCCGGCCCATACTGCGCGCTTGCCCAGCGCTGCGCGTTCGTCTCGACGGCGCTGGGCCGATCGCCAGATGCCGACCAACTGCCAGATCGCGAGCACGGTGAGGAACGACCACATCAAAACGTAAAACAGGAAGAGTCGAAATGGTTCGTTCGTTCCCCGACTGAGGGCGCTCGCCAAGCCAATCACGACGACAGCAAAAACATTGCTGAGGATGCCGACAACCCAATACGAGATGCCGAGCGGAAACTCGCCTCGCCAGTGCCGCGCAACGAAATTCCGTCCTTTGGAATCCCGTAAACTATCGCCAGGCCGTTGAGGTAAAGCCGGCTCCGAAGAGCTGGGAGGGTCAGCATCCAGAGCTTCTCCCACCGTCTTCCACTCAGAAAAACCGTACCGCCAGACGCGCACCGTGCTTGGATTCAAATGACGTCGGATTCGGGCTTCGAGATCCTGCCGTTCCATCGGTCCGAGCTGGTCTACGCCGTCAAAGAGATACCATTCGGCCATTTCATCCCCCACATGCCCAGTATATTTGGTAGGACCGCAATCTTGCAACTTCTCCGGGTAGAGCCCTTTTGAGCATGGAAAGCCGCCGCATCCATTTGATGGGAGCTTCGGGCGCTGGGGTGACGACGCTCGGTCGCGCGCTCGCGGGCGAGCTTGCGCTGCCGCACCACGACAGCGACGACTATTTCTGGCTGCCGACCGTGCCGCCCTATCAGACGACGCGCCCGGCCGCCGACCGCCTGCGCCTGATGCGCGAGATGTTCCTGCCGCGCCTCGACTGGGTGCTGAGCGGCTCCATCACCGGCTGGGGCGACGAGCTCATTCCCTTCTTCGATATGGTCGTGTACGTGACCACGCCGCGCGACATCCGGCTGAAGCGATTGCGCGTCCGCGAAGCTGCCCATTTCGGCGCGGATGCCGTCGCGCCGGGTGGCTGGCGCCACGAGGAGACCGAGTCCTTTGTCGATTGGGCGTCCCATTACGAAGCCGGGGACCGCGAGGGACGCAGTCTCGCCAAGCATGAAACATGGCTCGCGGGCCTGCCCTGCCCGGTCGTGCGCGTCGACGGCTCACGCCCGCTTGCGGACCTTGTCGAGCAGCTATGCAACGACGCGCAGCGGCTGCCAGGCTGATGTGATACTGTCCCTACACTGCTACCAATCAACAAAATCAGGGAGAGAAACCGTGCTCAACCGCCGCAGCGTCCTGCTTGCCTCCCTCGCCGCCGGAGTAGCCATGACCAACAGAGCCCACGCCCGCGCGGCGCAGCCAGCGACGCCGGTCAATTTCGACGTCCCGGAACATGCCTGCGACTGCCACACCCATATCCACGGCGATGTCGAGAAGTTTCCGTTCTTCGCCGGGCGCGTCTACACGCCCGAACCGGCCTCGCCTGAGGAGATGGCCGCGCTGCACAAGGCGCTGCATATGGAACGCGTGGTGATCGTCACCCCCAGCGTCTACGGCACCGACAATTCGTCGACCTTGTTCGGCATGAAGGCCCGCGGTGCGAACGCGCGCGGCGTCGCCGTGATCGACGACAAGACGCCGGAGAGCGCGCTCGACACGATGCATCAGGACGGCTTCCGCGGCGTCCGCCTTAATCTCGCGACCGGCGGCGTCAATGATCCCAATGTCGGCCGGCCGCGCTTCACCGCCGCGGTCGAGCGCATGAAGGCGCGCGGCTGGCACGTGCAGCTCTACACCACGCTGGGCATGATCACGGCGATCAAGGATCTCGTCGAGACGGCGCCGGTGCCGGTCGTGTTCGACCATTTCGGCGGCCTCGAAGCCGAGCGCGGCCTGGAGCAGCCGGGCTTCTCCGATCTCGTCGCGCTCGTGAAGTCCGGCAAGGCCTATGTGAAGATCTCCGGCGCCTACCGGTCGTCGAAGCTCGCACCAGATTATCAGGACATGGTGCCGTACGCGCAGGCCCTGATCGCGGCCAACCCCGATCGCATCGTCTGGGGCACCGACTGGCCGCATCCGGATTCGAGCCGCGTCGAGGGACGCAAGGCCACTGACATCGCGCCGCTCTACCAGATCGACGACGGACGCCTGCTCAACCAGCTTCCGGTGTGGGCGCCGGATGCGGGCGTGCGCAAGAAGATCCTGGTCGACAACCCGGCGCGACTCTACGGCTTCTGACCGTCAGCGCGCCCGGCGCGAGAAGAAGGAGATCAGCACCGGCAGCGTCACCAGAATGACGACCGGCGCCAGCATCATGCCGGTGACGACGACGACGGCGAGCGGCTTCTGCACCTGGGAGCCGATGCCTTCGGACAGCGCCGCCGGCAGCAGGCCGACGCCCGCGACCACGCAGGTCATCAGCACGGGCCGGAGCTGAAGCTCGCCCGTGCGGATCACCGCGCTCATGCGGTCCATGCCCTCTTCGATGAGCTGGTTGAACTGCGACAGGATGATGATGCCGTCCATCACCGCGATGCCGAACAGCGCGATGAAGCCGATCGCCGCCGACACGCTGAAGGCCGTGCCGGTGATCAACAGGCCCAGCACGCCGCCGAAGATCGCCATCGGAATCACGCTCATGGCCAGCAGCGTGTCGGTCATCGAGCCGAAATTGAACCAGAGCAGGACGCCGATCAGCGCCAGCGAGATCGGCACCACGATCGACAGCCGCCGGATCGCGTCCTGGAGATTGCCGAACTCGCCGACCCATTCCATGTGCGAGCCGGCTGGCAACTGCACCTGGTCGGCGATCTTCTGCTGCGCCTCTCGGATCGCGCTGCCGAGGTCGCGCTCGCGCACCGAGAACTTGATCGGCAGATAGCGTTCCTGCTGCTCGCGATAGATATACGCAGCGCCCGAGACGAGACTGATATCGGCGACTTCGCTGAGCGGAATCTGCGTGACGGTGCCGTTCGGGCCGGGCGCGCCGATGCGCAAATTCTGGATCGCTTCCGCGCTCCTGCGATATTCCGGCGCGAGGCGCACGATGATCGGGAAATGTCGGTCGGATCCCGGCTCGTAGAGATCGCCCGCGGTGTCGCCGCCGATCGCGACCTTGATGGTCGCGTTGATGTCGCCCGGCGCAAGGCCATAGCGCGCCGCCTTGGCGCGGTTGATGTCGATCTGGATGGTCGGCTGTCCGAGCGAGGTGAACACCGCAAGGTCGGTGACGCCCTGAACGGTCGACAGCACCTGCTTGATCTTGTTGGCCGTGTCGGTGAGCGCCTGGAGATCGCTGCCGAACAGCTTGATCGAGTTCTCACCCTTTACGCCCGAGACGGCTTCGGAGACGTTGTCCTGGAGGTATTGCGAGAAGTTGAATTCGACGCCGGGGAAGCGGTCGTCGAGCTGCTTGAGTAGCTGCGCGGTCAGCTCCTCCTTGTCGCGCGTGCCGGGCCACTGGCTGACGGGCTTCAGCGGGGCGAAGAACTCCGCGTTGAAGAAGCCGGCGGCGTCGGTGCCGTCATCGGGACGGCCGTGCTGCGACACCACGGACTCGACCTCGGGCCGGGCGCGGATCACCTTACGCATCTCGTTGACGTAGCTGTTGCCTTCCTGGAGCGAGATGGTCGGCGGCAGCGTGGCGCGGATCCAGAGGTTGCCCTCCTCCAGCTTCGGCAGGAATTCGAGGCCGAGCAGCCGGGCGAGCGCGACCGTCATCAGCACCAGGCCGACCGCCGCGCCGAGGACAATGCCGCGATTGGCGACGGCCCAGTTCAGCACCGGCATGTAGATCCGGTGCAGGATCAGCATCACCTTTGTCTCGGTCTCTTCGACATGCGCGGGCAGGATGATGGCGGACAGCGCCGGTGTGACGGTGAAGGTGGCGAGCAGGCCGCCTGCGAGCGCATAGGCATAAGTGCGCGCCATCGGCCCGAAGATATTGCCCTCGACGCCGGAGAGCGTGAACAGCGGCAGGAACGCCGCGATGATGATGGCGGCGGCGAAGAAGATCGAGCGCGACACGTCGGCGGCGGCGCTGAGGATGGCGTGGCTCTTCATGCCGAACAGCGTCTCGTTCGACATGTGCTCGGTTTCCGACACCGGCGTCGTCTGCGTCAGGCGGCGGAAGATCGCCTCCACCATGATGACGGTGGCATCGACGATCAGGCCGAAGTCGATCGCGCCGACCGAAAGCAGGTTCGCCGATTCACCGCGCAACACCAGAATGATCACCGCGAAGAACAGCGCGAACGGAATGGTGGCGCCGACGATCAGCGCACTGCGGAGATCACCGAGGAATATCCATTGCAGCAGCACGATCAAGAGGATGCCGACCACCATGTTGTGCAGCACGGTGTGGGTGGTGAGCTCGATCAGGTCGCCGCGGTCGTAGATGCGCTCGATGCGCACGCCCGGCGGCAGGATGCTGGAATTGTTGATGGTCTGAACGAGCTGGTGGACGCGCTTGATGGTCGGCGAGCTCTGCTCGCCGCGGCGCATCAGCACGATGCCCTGCACGATGTCGTCGGAATCGTCGAGACCGGCGATGCCGAGACGGGGCCTCTGCCCGACGGTGACGGTGGCGACGTCCTTGACCAGAACCGGATTGCCGTTGGTCTGGGCGATCATGGTGTTGGCGAGATCGTCGATCGAGCGGATCAAGCCGACGCCGCGTACCACGGCGGATTGCTGGCCGATATTGACGGTGTTACCGCCGACATTGACGTTGGAGTTGCCGACCGACTGGAGTACTTGCGGCAACGTCAGGCCGTTCGCGACCAGCTTGTTGTTGTCGACCTGGAGCTCGTAGGTCTTGCTCTTGCCGCCCCAGCCGGTGACGTCGATCACGCCGGGCACGGCGCGGAAGCGGCGCTGCAGGACCCAGTCCTGGATGGTCTTGAGGTCGAGCACGCTGTAGTTCGGCGGGCCGACCAGGCGGTAGCGGAAGATTTCACCGATCGGACTGAGCGGCGAGATCTGCGGCTGCACGTTGCCGGGCAGCGGCGCGAGCTGCGCCAGGCGGTTCAGGACCTGCTGCTGCGCCTCGTCATAGGTGTAGGCGAAGGAGAACTGGATTTTGACGTCGGAGAGACCGTAGAGCGAAATGGTGCGGATGGTCGTGATGTTCTTCAGACCCGCGACCTGGGTCTCGATCGGGATCGTGATGTAGCGTTCGATCTCTTCCGCCGACAGGCCCGGCGACTGCGTCACGATATCGACCATCGGCGGGGTCGGATCGGGATAGGCCTCGATGTTGAGCTGGTTGAACGCGATCAGGCCGCCGATCAGCACGGCGACGAACATGCCGACCATCAGGAAGCGCCGGTTGACGGCAAGGGCGACGAGGCGATCCATTCAGGTCTTCAGCTTGTCTTGTTTTTTGGGTCGTCGATCAGCTGCCGGACGCCGCGCGGTCGATGAACAGGCTGCCCTTGACGACGATCTGCTCGCCGGGTTTCAGATTGCTGGTGACTTCGACGAGGTTGCCGTTGATGAGGCCGGTCTTGATCTCGCGCAGCTCGACGGACTTGTCCTCACGCGCGACCCAGAGGCGGACCTTGTCGGCTTCATAGATGAGAGCCTGCTTGGGCACCGCCGGCGCGGCGCGGTCGCCGGCCGAATAGATCGTGACGTTGGCGAACATCTCGGGCTTCAGCACGCCGTCCTTGTTGTCGATGGTGGCGCGCACCAGCAGGCGGCGGGTGTTGGGATCGATCGCGGCGGCGACGTAATTGATCTTCGCGGTGAGCGGGCGGCCCGGCAGCGCCATCACGTTGACCATGATGTCCTGGCCGATGCACACCGCGGCCGCATCGCTCTCGCGCACGAAGGCGGTGAGCCAGACCGTGGAGAGATCACCGATCACGAACACCGGATCGCTGGCGCCGGAATTGACATACTGGCCCGGCCCGATCTTGCGCTGCACGACGGTGCCGGAGATGGGCGAGTAGATCGTGATCTCCCGATTGATCGTGCCCTTCTCCTGGAACGTCTTGATCGCCTCGTCGGTGAAGCCGAGGATGCGCAGCTTGTTGCGCGCAGCCTCCAGTGCCGTCATCGAGGAGCGCATGTCGTTCTGCGCCTGGACCTGGGTCGCTTCCGCCTGCTGATAGTCCTTCAGCGGAATGGCGTGGCCCTCGTAGAGGTCCTTGGCCCGCTTGAACTGGATGTCGGCGAGGTCGATCGCGGACTTCGCCTTGTTCTGCGCGGTCATCGCCGCGATGAAATCGTTCTGGGCCTGCACGGTGTCGGCGGCCTCGATTGTGAACAGCGGTTGACCTTGGGTCAGGGTCTCGCCCGGCTTGGCCAGCAGCTTGGTGACCCGGCCCGCATAGGGCGAGAACACCGGCGTCGAGCGATCCTCGTCGACCGCGACCTTGCCCTCGGTGACATATTCAGCGCGGAAGGTCCTGGCCTTGACCGGCTCGATGGTCAGCGTCGCCCACTCCGACGCCGTCGGCGTGAAACTCTGCGCGTTCCTGCGCGACTGGCTGGAGATCTCGGAGTGGCTCTTCTCCTTGGCTCCCGCGCGGAAGAAGCCATAGGCGCCGGCACCGGCAAGAGCTAGTAAAACTACGGATGTGATCACCCGCTGTTTTGTAAGCACCTGCAATCGCTTGGTATTTTCAACTACCATGGGGCCCGGTCGTGTCTGCGACGATCTCGGCAGACGCCTGCCTTGTCAGTCGCGCTAATAGTGCCGAATTGCGATTTCAAACAACCTAAAAAACGCCTCGCGCCTTTCCCTTTGCGTTAAAATTTTGCGACGCGTCAGCTTCACGTCAGTTTCGAGCCGGCCACTGCGCCGGATGACTGCCGAGCGGCATCGCCGGACGGCTCCATTGCGCCGGCGTCTTCGACAGCAGTGCGGAATGCTGCACCGCCTTCAACGTGCCGAAGCCAGATGGCATGCTCTCGATGAACGCTGCATGTACGGCCTCACCCGTAAGATCCGGGGTATTCAGTCCGCCGTCGAGCCGGCCGAGATTCCACAGCCAGCGACCGGTCTGCGCCAGCGACACGCGCACGTGCCAGCTGCCGCCTTCGCGCGCCTGGCGCATCCTGGCCATCATCGCGCCGAACGCCATCAGATAGCCGGTGGCGTGGTCGAGTATTTGCGCCGGCAACTCCCTGGGGCCGTCGATGCCCGCGGCCTGTCCCTCGGAATGGTTGAAGCCGGTCGTGGTCTGCACCAGCGAGTCGAAGCCGCGCCGCTCCGCCCAGGGGCCGGCATGACCGTAGGCCGACAGCGTGACATAGACAATGCCGGGACTGATTGCGGCGACCGCTTCGGGCGCAAAGCCGAGGGCGGCGAGCGCGCGCGGGCGATAGCCCTGCGAGAAGATGTCGGCATCCCCAAGCAGCGCGCGCAATTGTGCCCTGCCCGCCTCGCTCTTGAGCTCGATGAACGTGGTGAGCTTGCCGCGTCCGGTATCGATGGTGAGCCAGGGAATGGCGGGCAGCTCGGGCCCCGACACCAGCAGCACATCCGCGCCGTGCGCGGCAAGCGTGCGGCCGGCCACGGGTCCTGCGATGACGCGGGAGAGATCGAGCACGCGAAGGCCGGCGAGCGGACGATCGCCTTCAGGCCACGGCCTTGGCGGAGCATCGCCGATCTTCTCGATCGAGATCAGCGGCAGCTCGGCGAGCGTGCGCGCGTGCGGCAGCGCCGACCATTCGTCGTAGGAGCGCATCAAGGCAACGACGCCGCCCGCGGCGTAAGCCGCAGTCTCGAAATCCTCGCCCTTCCAATGCATCAGCGCGGCCTGCACCTTCTCGCGTTCCGCCTCGCAAGCAAGCACATTGCAGACGGCGTCGCGATGATGCGGGAAATTGGTGTGGCAGCGGACGAAGCGGCCGTCGCCCGTCCTGTAGACACCGGCGATGGCGTCCCAGGCCGGAGGCGGCGGCTTGTCGTCGAGGCGCAGATAACGCTCTGAGCGGCATTCGGCGACGGCGTGTCGCATATCGACGGCGACGTCCTGAATCTGGCCGCTGCGCAGCCGCCAGATCTCCGCGGCGGCAAGACCCGCCGCGGCGATCGTGGCTTGGCCGGCAACAGCGACCCGAAAGGAGGACGGGATTTGCGGCTCCTCGCCGGTCAGTTGCACGCGTTCGAGCGCGGCCGCGTCACCACCGGCAGAGGTCCAGATGCCCTTGAGAATGTCGGCGGGGCTTTGCATGACCCTTCTCTCCCTTTAGCCTTCAGCATCCTATTAGCACATAAGGAAATGCAATGGCCGCCATCGATCCTCTCACCGCAGGTGCCGTGTTCATCGCAACGGCGGCCACAGACGCGGTCTATGTCATGTTCACCTCGGCCGTGATCGCGCGCAAGCGCATGTCAGCGGCGAACTGGAGCGCGGTCTGGTACATGCTCTCCTCCTACGCCGTGATCAGCTATACCGAGAACCCGTTCTATGTCGCTTTCGCGGCAATCGGCTCCTGGGCCGGCGCCTATGCCTCGCTGACCTTCTTGCACCGGCCGCCCGGCGGCCCGCCGGTGGGGGCCTCGCCGGAGTGAGGGGGGGCCCCGCCTCTCTCCACGTCATTGCGAGGAGCCCTTGCGACGAAGCAATCCAGACTGCTTCCGCAGATGCATTTATGGATTGCTTCGCGGAGCCTGTCATCGGGCCGCGCTCCGCGCGGACCCGGTGGCTCGCAATGACGATGTGGAGGCTTCTGCGGGTCTGCTGAAACAGTTACACTCATTGCACCAACAACAAGGAAAACCAAAATGGATCTCGGTCTCAAAGGCAGGAACGCCGTCGTGCTCGGCGGCACGCGCGGCATCGGGCGGGCGATTGCGGCGACGCTGGCTGGTGAAGGCAGCAATGTCGCGGTGTGCGCGCGCAACGCCGATCAGGTCGCGGCGACCGTTGCCGAGTTGAAGGCAAGCGGCATCCGCGCCACCGGCGGCGCGGTCGACGTCACCGACGGCGCGGCGCTGAAATCCTGGGTCGAAACTGCCGCAAAGGAGCTCGGCGGCATCGACATGCTGTTCTCCAATGCCGGTGCGATGGCGCAGGGCGGCGATCCCGCGTCCTGGGAGCAGAATTTCCGGCTCGACGTGCTCGGTGCCGTGCATGCGTTCGATGCCGCACGGCCGTTTCTGGAAGCGAGCGGCGCGAGCAGCGGCGATGCGGCCTTCGTGATCATCTCGTCGATCTCCGCGGCGCAGGCCGACACAGCCAGCTCCTACGGCCCGATCAAGGCGGCGCTGATCCACATGGCCAAGGGGCTGGCGCGGCAATATGCGAAGAAGAAGATCCGCGTCAACGTGGTCTCGCCCGGCACCGTCTATTTCAAGGGCGGTGTCTGGGAGATGGTCGAGAAGAACATGCCGGAGCGCTACAACGACGCGATGAAGCGCAACCCGACGGGCCGCATGGCAACACCGCAGGAGATCGCGAGCGCGGCGGTGTTTCTGGCGAGCCCGGTGTCGGGATTCACCACGGGATCCAATCTCGTCGTGGACGGCGGGATTTCGAACCGGGTGAATTTCTGAGCGGGGTTGGCTTGCCGGGCTCTCTCTTCCGTGATGGCCGGGCTTGACCCGGCCATCCACGCGCTGCTGCGCTCGTGGAAAGACGTGGATGCCCGGGTCAAGCCCGGGCATGACGACTGAGGGTGAGGCGCGCGATCGCTTCGACAAATTCGTCATTGCGAGCGCAGCGAAGCAATCAAGGCTGCTTCCTAGGAGAGATTCTGGATTGCTTCGCTACGCTCGCAATGACGGCGCGATGCGCAGCCCGCGCTAAAACCCTCAATGAAAATCCCGCGACGGCGGCAGGATGCGGACGTTGCGGGGGTGGCGGATTTTTTGCGCGGGCATGTCCGCAAGCGCACGGGGGTCTTCGTTGAGCGGCTCGACGACGGTGGCGCCTGCCGGCACCGGATGCTTGCCGCCGAGCGCGTCGTTGGCAAGGCCGACCAGATCGTGCGAGCGATCGATCATGCGCTGGGCGATGAGGTGCGTCACCTTCTCGGGACTGCTCTGGATGTAGCCCTGAACCTCGATCAGGCGGGCGCCCATCACCTCCTTGCGATACTGCTCCATGATCTTGGGCCACACCACGACATTGGCGATCCCGGTTTCGTCCTCCAGCGTCATGAACACGACGCCGCTGGCGCTGCCCGGCCGCTGCCGCACCAGCACCACGCCGGCGCAGCGGACGCGGCGCCGCTCGTTCTCGTGGCTGATCTCCCTGCAGGCGACGATGCGCTCGCGCGAAAACATCTCGCGCAAGAATTCCATCGGGTGGCCCTTCAGCGACAGCCGGATGGTCTGGTAGTCCGCGACCACCTGCTCGGACCGCGGCATTACCGGCAGCGGCTTTGCGCCCTCGTCCGGCTGCTCACGCGCGGTCGCCGCTTCGAACAGCGGCAGCGGCACGTCGTCGGGCAGCCGCCGCACCTGCCACAGCGCCTCGCGGCGGTCGAGCCCGAGCGAGCGGAACGCATCGGCGTCCGCCAGCAGGATCAGCGCGCGCTTGGGCAGGCCGGTGTCGCGGGCGAAGTCTTCCAGTGAGGTGAAAGGACGGCGATTGCGGGCGGTGACGATGCGGTCGGCCCAGTCATCCGGGCTGACATATTCCCGGCCTTGCCGGGTTGCCTGCTCCTCCCTGAGTCTCTCCTCATCCTTGTCGATCCAATGGAAGCCGTCGATCTGGCGGAAGCCGAGACGCACGGCGCAGGATTTGCCACTGCCCTGCTCCAGCGTGTTCTGCGCAAAGCTGCAGGACACGTCGATATCGCGGACCTCGACACCGTTCTTGCGGGCATCGCCGACGATCTGCGCCGGGGCGTAAAATCCCATTGGCTGCGAATTCAGGAGGCCGCAGCAGAAGGCATCGGGGTGATGGTATTTCAGCCATGAGGAGATGTAGACGAGCTGGGCGAAGCTCGCGGCATGGCTCTCCGGAAAGCCGTAGGAGCCAAAACCCTTGATCTGGTCAAAGCAGCTTCTGGCAAAATTGGGATCGTAGCCGCGCGCGACCATGTTGCCGATCAGCTTTTCCTCGTACTGGCCGATGGTGCCGACATTGCGGAAGGTCGCCATCGAGCGACGCAGACCGTTGGCCTCCTCGGACGTAAAATGCGCGGCTTCGATCGCAATCCGCATCGCCTGCTCCTGGAACAGGGGCACGCCCAACGTTTTGTTCAGCACCTTGTAGAGCTCGTCGGGGGGACCATGCTCGGGTGACGGCGAAGGATAGCTCACCTTCTCCAGCCCGTTCCGCCGCCGCAAGTAAGGATGCACCATGTCGCCCTGGATCGGCCCCGGCCGCACGATCGCGACTTCGATGACGAGATCGTAGAAGGTCCGCGGCTTCAGGCGCGGCAACATGTTCATCTGCGCGCGGCTCTCGACCTGGAACACGCCGAGCGACTCCCCGGCGCACAGCATGTCGTAAACCTTCGGATCGTCCTGCGGGACACTCGCGAGCACGTAACGCTCACCCTTGTGATCCGCAATCAAATCAAAACACTTCCTGATGCAGGTCAGCATGCCCAGTGCGAGCACATCGACCTTCATCATATGAAGCGCATCGACGTCGTCCTTGTCCCATTCGATGAAAGTGCGGTCGTCCATCGCGGCGTTGCCGATCGGCACATAGGTGTCGAGCCGGTCCTGGGTCAGCACATAGCCGCCGACATGCTGGGAGAGATGACGCGGGAATTCGATCAGCTCGGTCGCAAGCTCGACCGCGAGATTGATCATGGGATTTTGCGGATCGAGCCCGGCCTGCCTCACCTGCATGTCGTTGAGGCCCTTGCCCCAGCTTCCCCAGACGGTATCGGCGAGCGCGGCGGTGACGTCTTCCGTCAGTCCCAGCGCCTTGCCGACGTCGCGGATGGCGCTGCGCGGGCGATAATGGATGACGGTCGCGATGATCGCGGCGCGGTGACGGCCATAGCGGCGATAGACATATTGCATCACCTCCTCGCGCCGCGAATGCTCGAAATCGACGTCGATGTCGGGCGGCTCCAGCCGCTCCTTGGAGATGAAGCGCTCGAACAGCAGGTCGACCTTGGTGGGGTCGACCGAGGTGATACCGAGCACGTAGCAGACGGCCGAATTCGCCGCCGATCCGCGGCCCTGGCACAGGATGTTCTGGCTGCGTGCGTAGTGGACGATGTCGTGCACGGTGAGGAAGTAATGCGCGTATTTCAGCTCGGCGATCAGCGCGAGCTCTTTCTTGAGCGTGGCGCGCAGCTTTGCATCAATGTTGTCGATACCGCCGAAATATTTGTCGACGCCTGCCCAGGTCAGATCCTCCAGATGCCCCTGCGCGGTCTTGCCCGGCGGCACCGGCTCGTCCGGATACTGGTATTTGAGCTGGTCGAGCGTGAAGTCGATTCTGTCCGCAAAGCGCATGGTCTCCGCGATAGCTTCTGGGAAATCGCGGAACAGCCGTGCCATCTCGCGCGGCGTCTTCAAAAAGCGTTCGGCATTGGCCTCGAGCTTCCGCCCCACAGCCTCGATCGTGGTCTTTTCCCGGATGCAGGTGAGCACGTCCTGAAGCGGACGGCGGCCGGGGTCGTGATAGAGCACCTCGTTGGTCGCGAGCAATGGCACCCTTGCCTGTGCCGCGAGATCGTCGAGCCGCGCCAAGCGCCGCCGATCGTCGCCGCGATAGAGCAAGCTCGCCGCCAGCCACACGCCTTCGGCGCGGCTGGCTTTGAGCTTTTCGAGGATATCCAGCGCCTGCGCGGGATCGAAGCGATGCGGCAGTGTCAGAATCAGGAGCTGTCCTTGCGAGAACTCCAGGAGATCGGCAAATCTGAGATGACACTCGCCCTTCTCGATCCGCGTGATGTCGTCGCCGCGCTTGCCCCTTGTGAGGAGCTGACACAGCCGGCCATAGGCCGCGCGGTCGCTCGGATAGACAAAAATGTCGGGCGTGCCATCGATGAAGACGATGCGCGCGCCGATCAGCAGCTTCGGCTTGTGCAGCACCTCTTTGTTGTCGAGCTCACTCCAGGCCCGCACCACGCCGGCGAGCGTGTTGTGATCGGCAATGCCGATCACCGGAATTTCCAAAGCACTGGCCTGATGCACATAGGCGCGCGGATCCGAGCCGCCGCGCAGGAAGGAGAAATTGGTGGTGATGCCGATCTCGGCATAGGCGGGCGCGTTCATGCGAAGAGACCGTGCACATACCAGCCGGGAGAAGCAGGACTGCCGTCGCCGTCGAACACTTCTCCCTCGTAAAGACCGTCGCGAAAAATCCAGAAGCGCAGGCCCTCGGCATCCTCGATGCGGAAATAGTCCCGCGTCAGCTGCTTGCCGTCCTGCCGCCACCATTCCATCGCGATGCGCTCGGGCCCTTCCACCCGCACCACCGCATGCAGCGCGCGGCGCCAGGTGAATTGATGCGGCGGGCCGTCGGGCACGGTCGCGAATGGCACCTTGATCGGCTCCGGCTTCTCGAACAGCCGCAAGGGCCGCAGCGGCGGCTCGCTCTCGGTGCGAACAGGCCATTCGGCCTGCATGGCAGAAGCGAGATGATGCTGCGCGGGCGCGGCCAGCACCGCCTGCTCCGGGATATGGGTATCTTCAGGCAGGTGCACGATCACGCGCTTGCCGCCAATGCGCGCGGCGATGCGGTCGATCAATGCGGCGAGCTCGTCATTGTCGTGGGCATGGGCGTCGAGATCGCGCTGCTCCTGCACCACGATCTCGGTGCGGCTCGCCGACAGGCGCACCATGTCGAAGCCGAAGCCGGGATCGAGGGGATCGGCCAGCGCATCGAGGCGCTCGCGGAACAGGCGGTCGATCACCGCGCTCCGTGTCACCGGACGTCCGGTCTCGACCACGATCGCGCGCACGACGCCGTCGGTGCGGAAGAAGGCGGCTTCCAGACGCCGCGCGCCCTTGCCCTGCTTCTCCATGGAGGCGATCAGCGTGTCCGCAAGGCGCGACAGCGTCATCGCGATCATGGTGTCGGTCGCGATCGGCTCGGCAAAGCGCCTCTCGACGATATAGTCGGGCAACGGTTTTCGCGGGCTGATCGGCGCATCGCTCTGCCCCAGCGCATGCGCGAGCAGCGTGGAGAACCGCGCGCCGAACCGCGCCGTGATTTCGCCCGGCGAGCGCGAGGCGACATCGCCGATGCTCTTCAACCCGGCGCGGCGCAGGCCGGTGGTGATGGCCTCGCCCGCACCGAGCGCGGAGACCGGAAAGCGGTCGATCGCCTCCGCCTCCCCGCCATCGGCAACGATGGTGCCGGAGGCCTGCCGCGTCAGCGTACGCGCGCAAATCGAGGTGCCGGCAATCGCCGCGCTGACGGCAAAGCCCTGCCGGCCCAGCGCACGGACCAGCGTCTGCAACAACGCGGCCTCGCCGCCGAACAGATGCGCGCAGCCGGTGATATCGAGGAACAGCCCGTGCGGCGGATCGAGCGCCACCAGCGGCGTGAAACGGTCGCACCAATCGGCGATGTCGCTGAGCGTTTTGGCATCGGCCACGACATCGGCATCGAACACTTTCAAGTCCGGGCACATCGCCCGCGCATTCGCGAGCGGCTGACCGATATATAGACCGAGATGCCCGGCGGCCTCGTCGAGCGCATGGATCACCAGCGCATTGTTCTCCTTGATGACGACAATGCTCGGATCATTATTATTCTTACCCAGCCCGGCGCTGCCAAGGAACCGCTGGATGCGGTCGATGGGCAGGCGCGGCAGCCACAGGCTGAGAATACGTCGAGGGTTCACTGAACTGGCACTCATCACAATTCCATTCCATGATCCACCGGCCACATTGGCCATGACGATTGCGCAACAGCTCGGCATCGAAGCGCGGCGCGCCCCAGACGCTCCATGCTGAACCCGGCGGCGAATGCGCCGCGCGCAGCATCCATCGCGTCTCCGCGGTCGAAGGCAGCGGCTGCGCCGCCATGCGCAGCATCAGGCCGGTGACGCCGGAGCCCTGCGCGGCCAGCGTCAGCTTGCGGCTCGCCACGAGGTCGAACTGCCTGGTCTCGCCCCAGAGCTCGAGCACGACCGCGCCGAGCGCATCGCAGGCGAGCGCATCGGCCGAGCTGCGCAGCGCGCTCTCGACATCGGCGGCGCGCACCAGCACCACGCGGCGCGGATCGAGGCCGAGCTCGGCGAGCCCGCTCATCGACAGCGCGCCGGTCTCGACTTCCGAAAAATCCTGCCGAACCCACAACAGTGGCCGGCGTGCCGAGACGCGCCCTGCGAGGCCCATGACAAAACCCGTCGCGGCCGCGCCCTGACGCCCTTCGCAAAACACCTCGTGGATCGCCGCACGCGCGAGCCCGCCCTTCAGCACGCAGTCGATCTCGCCATGGCCGAGCGCGACGCGCCCGTGCTCGTGCACGACCTCCGCCGTCTCGATGCGCTCGATCTGGCCGCGCAAGGTCGCAAGCGCGCTTTGACGTGCGCCGCTCATATACGCCGCTCCTTCAGAGGTGATTGCCGATGGCTCTCAAAAAGAGAACCAGCGGCTGGCTCATTTGTTCATGATATGTTCTAATATAAAGCTAACGGCGTGCGAGGAGTCAATCGAATTGGCGCCCCGCCGGATTCATCAGCGGAATCAAAGGGATTCAGGTATGGACGTACAACGCAAGCTGGAGATCCTGGCGGATGCCGCCAAATACGACGCGTCCTGCGCCTCCAGCGGCACCGAGAAGCGGGATTCCAGCGACGGCAAGGGCATGGGCTCGACCGCGCCGGGCATGGGCATCTGCCATTCCTACGCGCCGGACGGACGCTGCATCTCGCTGCTCAAGGTGCTGCTGACCAATGCCTGCAATTACGATTGCCTCTATTGCGTCAACCGCGCCTCCTCCAACGTGCCGCGCGCCCGCTTCACCGTCGAGGAGGTGGTCAAGCTCACGCTCGACTTCTACCGGCGCAATTACATCGAGGGGCTGTTCCTCTCCTCCGGCATCATCCGCAGCCCCGACTACACCATGGAGCAGGTCGTCAGCGTCGCGCGAAAGCTGCGCGAGGAGCATCACTTCCGCGGCTACATCCATCTCAAGACCATTCCCGAGGCCGACGACGCGCTGATCGCGGAAGCCGGCAAATATGCCGACCGCCTCTCCATCAACATCGAGATGCCGCAGGAGACGAGCCTGCAGCAATTCGCACCGGAGAAGGACGTGCGCGCGATCCGCCGCACCATGGGCCGGTTGCGGCTGAAGCTTGACGAGGCCGAGGAAGATCGCACCGCGAAAACGAAAGCCAGGCCGCAACGCTTTGCACCGGCCGGACAAAGCACACAGATGATCGTCGGCGCAGATAGCGCGAACGATCACACCATCCTCCATACCAGCGCCAATCTCTACGGCTCGTACCGGCTGCGGCGCGTCTATTACTCCGCCTTCAGCCCGATCCCCGACGCGAGCCGCGCGCTGCCTCTGGTGCAGCCGCCGCTGCTGCGCGAGCACCGGCTCTACCAGGCCGACTGGCTGATGCGGTTCTACGGTTTCGACGTTGCGGAGATCGTCGACGACAGCGCGATGCTGCCGCTCGATATCGATCCAAAGCTCGCCTGGGCGCTACGCCATCGCGACCGTTTCCCGCTCGACGTCAACCGCGCCAGCCGCGAGGAATTGTTGCGCGTGCCGGGCTTCGGCACCAAGGCGGTCGAACGCATCATCGCGACGCGGCGCACCACCACGATCCGCCTCTCCGATCTGGCGCGGCTGCACGTGCCCAGGCACAAGGCGCTGCCCTTCATCGTCCTCAGCGATCACCGCCCCTCACCGCATCGTCTCGATGCGGCCGGGCTGATCGAGCGGTTCAAGCCGAAAGCAACGCAACTGGGATTTGGCTTCTGATGCAGTACATCACCCTCGACACCGAAACCGATTTCGACGGCTGGCGCAAAGCCGCGCGCACGCTGGTGCTTCATCACGTGGACCCGCGTGAGATCACATGGGCCGTGCAGGGCGGCGAGGCCGATCTATTCGCGCCATCCGCGCCGTCGCCGGTCCTCGAAGTGAACGACGGCACCTTTAACGTATCAGGCAAATTCGTCGATCTCGCGAAGGCCGCGATCCTGCATCGCGATGGCGAGCGCTTCGCGATCCTCTATCGCCTGCTCTGGCGCTTGAAGGACAACCACGATCTCATCGAGGTCGCGACCGATGCCGATGTCGCGCAAGTCATTGCGATGGCAAGAGCGGTTCATCGCGACGAGCACAAGATGCATGCCTTCGTGCGCTTCCGCGAGATCGGCCGCGAACGCGCCGCGCATTACGTCGCCTGGTTCGAGCCGGAGCATCACATCGTCGAGCTCGCAGCGCCCTTCTTCGCCAAGCGCTTTGCCGACATGCCCTGGTCGATCCTCACCCCCGATCTCTGCGCGCATTGGGACGGCCACGCGCTCTCGTTCACGCCGGGCGTGAGCAAGAACGAGGCACCGGGCGAAGACCGGCTGGAGGAAACCTGGCGGCGCTACTACGCCAGCATCTTCAATCCGGCACGGCTGAAGGTGAAAGCGATGCAGACGGAGATGCCGAAGAAATACTGGAGGAACCTGCCCGAGGCTTCGATCATTAAGCCCCTGATCGAGGACGCCGAGCGCATGACCGGCGCCATGATCGCCCATGCCGCAACCGATCCGCACAAGCCTCAGAAGCGGCCGGAGGCTCCGATGACACGCAAGCCTGCTGCCGACGATCTCGAAGCGCTCCGCGAGGAGGCCACCCATTGTCGCGCCTGCCCGCTCTACAAGGACGCGACGCAGACCGTGTTCGGCGAGGGGCCGAGGAACGCCAATGTTATGCTGGTCGGCGAACAGCCCGGCGACAAGGAAGACCTCGCCGGCCATCCCTTCGTCGGCCCGGCCGGGCAGATGCTCGACCGCGCATTGGAAGAAGCCGGCGTCGACCGCAAGAAGGTCTATGTCACCAACGCGGTGAAGCACTTCAAATTCGTGCCGCGCGGAAAGATCCGCCTGCACCAGAAGCCGAACACGCCGGAGATCCGGGCCTGCCGGCAATGGTTCGAGCGGGAAGTCTCGGCAATCCAGCCCGACCTCATCGTGGCGATGGGCGCCACCGCCGCGCAAAGCGTGTTCGGCAAGATCACCCCTGTCGGCAAGACCCGCGGCCGGCTCATAGACCTTCCCGACGGCCGCAAGGCTCTGGTGACCGTGCATCCGTCCTACCTGCTGCGGCTGCCCGATCCGGAGGCCAAGGTGCTGGAATATCAGCGCTTTGTCGAAGATCTGCGGATCGCCGCAGGTCTGCAGAAGAAAGTCTCACGCGCCGCCTAAATACTGGCGGGAAAACGCCTTTCAACCGCCGCTTGTCATCCGGCCTTCAAATCCATCGCGGACAATACCCTTACCTGAAAGTTAAGGGGCGTCCTCACATGACCGATGTAGCATTCGACCGCGCGGTAGCCGATCCCGCGCCGATCCAGCCGGCCTCGCGGCCAAATCTCGACAAGGGCTTCAATCCGCTGACGATGATCCTGTTCTTCGGCGTCCTCGCCGCGGGCCTGCTGTTCGTCGCCTACAGCATCTATATCGACGTCAACGCCACCGGCGCGCGGGTGACGACTTTCCTGCCCTACATCCTGCTGTTCGTCGCGCTGCTGATCGCGCTCGGCTTCGAATTCGTCAACGGCTTCCACGACACCGCCAATGCGGTGGCGACCGTGATCTACACCCATTCGCTGCCGGCTGAAGTCGCCGTGATGTGGTCGGGCTTCTTCAACTTCCTCGGCGTGCTGCTCTCCTCGGGCGCGGTCGCCTTCGGCATCGTCTCGCTGCTGCCGGTGGAGTTGATCCTCCAGGTCGGCTCCAGTGCCGGCTTCGCCATGGTGTTCGCGCTGCTGATCGCGGCGATCCTGTGGAATCTCGGCACCTGGTTCTTCGGCCTGCCCGCCTCCTCCTCGCACACGCTGATCGGCTCGATCATCGGCGTCGGCATCGCCAACGCCGTCATGCGCGGCCGCGACGGCACCTCGGGCGTGGACTGGACCAAGGCGACCGAGATCGGCTACGCGCTGCTGCTGTCGCCGCTGTTCGGCTTCATCTGCGCCGCCGTGCTGCTGCTGCTGCTCAAGTTCATCGTGCGCAACCCGGCCCTCTACGCTGCGCCGGAAGGCAACAAGGCGCCGCCGCTCTGGATCCGCGGCCTGCTGATCGCCACCTGCACCGGCGTCAGCTTCGCGCACGGCTCGAATGACGGCCAGAAGGGCATGGGCCTGATCATGCTGATCCTGATCGGCACCGTGCCGACCGCCTACGCGCTCAACCGCGCGCTGCCGGAATCCCAGGTCGCCCAGTTCCAGAAGACCTCGGAAGCCGCTTCCAAGGTGATCTCGGCGAAAGGCGCCGGCCACAGCATCATCGGCGATCCCCGTCCGGCGGTGACGCAGTACATCACGCTGCGCCACATCAACGAGGGCACCTATCCCTCGCTCGCCGTGCTGGTGAAGGACGTCGGCGACCAGGTCGCCAAGTACGGTTCGCTGAACAAGGTGCCGGCGGAAGTCGTCGGCAACACCCGCAACGACATGTACCTGACCTCGGAAGCGATCCGCTTCCTGATGAAGGACAAGGAGAACGATCTCAGCAAGGACGAGGTCGCGGTGCTCAACACCTACAAGGGCGCGCTCGACTCCGCCACGAAGTTCATCCCGACCTGGGTGAAGATCGCGGTCGCCATCGCGCTCGGCCTTGGCACCATGGTCGGCTGGAAGCGCATCGTCATCACGGTCGGTGAGAAGATCGGCAAGAGCCATCTCACCTACGCGCAGGGCGCCTCGGCCGAGCTCGTCGCCGCCGCCACGATTGGCGCCGCCGACGTGTTCGGTCTGCCGGTCTCGACCACGCACGTGCTGTCATCGGGTGTCGCCGGCACCATGGCGGCCAACGGTTCCGGCCTGCAATGGTCGACCATCCGCAACCTGCTGATGGCCTGGGTGCTGACGCTGCCCTGCGCCATCATGCTGTCGGCCACGCTCTACGTGATCTTCTCGCGCATCTTCTGAGCGGTCACATCGACCAAAGACAAATGGCCCGTGCGATGCACGGGCCCTTTCCATTTTGTTCTGCGCGTGCAGTCTTACGACGCTGCGAGCGATTCCTCGACCAGCTTGACCCAGTAGGACGTGCCGTAGACGATCGCCTCGTCGTTGAAATTGTAGGCGGGGTGATGCAGGCCGGCGCTGTCGCCGTTGCCGCAGAAGATGAAGGCGCCGGGGCGCGCTTCCAGCATGTAGGCGAAATCCTCGCCGCCCATCAGCGGCGGCATCTCGTGCACATTGGCATCGCCCGCGACCCGCTTGGCAATGCGCCGCGCGATCTCCGTCTCCGCGGCGTGGTTGTTCACGACGGGATAATTGCGCTGGTAACGCAGGTCGATCTTGGCGCCGGTGATCTGCGCCACGCCCGCCACCACCTCGTGCACGCGCTTCTCGACCAGCTTGCGCACCTCCGGCGACAGCGTCCGGATGGTGCCCTTCAGCGTCGCGGTCTGCGGAATGACGTTGCGGGCGTTGCCGGCGTGGAATTCGCAGATCGAGATCACCGCCGATTCCAGCGGATCGACGCTGCGCGCGACGATCGACTGCAGCGCCGTGATCACCTGGGCGCCAACCAGCACGGAATCGATGCATTTGTGCGGACGGGCGGCATGGCCGCCGACACCCTCGATCATGATGTCGACCTCGTCGGTCGCCGCCATGATCGGCCCCTGCCGGATCGCGAACGAGCCGATCGGGATGCCCGGACCGTTGTGCATGCCGTAGACCTGCTCGATGCCGAAGCGCTCCATCAGGCCGTCCTTGACCATCGCCGCGCCGCCGGCGCCGCCCTCCTCGGCCGGCTGGAAGATCACGATCGCATCGCCGGCGAAGTTGCGGGTCTCGGCGAGGTAGCGGGCGGCCCCGAGCAGCATCGCGGTGTGGCCGTCATGGCCGCAGGCGTGCATCTTGCCTGGGTTCTTGGAGGCGTAAGGCAGGTTGGTCTGCTCCTCCACCGGCAGCGCGTCCATGTCGGCGCGCAGGCCGATCACCTTGAGCCCCTCGCCGGCCGGCTTGCTGCCCTTGATCACGCCGACCACGCCGGTCTGGCCCATGCCAGTCACGACCTCATCGCAGCCGAACTCCCGCAGGCGGTCCGCCACGAATGCTGCGGTGCGATGGACGTCATACAGCAGCTCGGGATGCTGGTGGATGACCCGGCGCCAGGCCTGAATATCGGGTTGGAGGTCGGCGACGCGGTTCACGATGGGCATGTAGGGTCTCAGCTTTGTTGCGAATACAGGACTGTCTACCATGCAAGCGCCAGTCCACCCAACCGCCTGGGAGCGAGGGTAACCCTGTTCTCCCGTCATGGCCGGGCCGGTGGCTCGTCTTGGCCAGCTTGTCTTGGCCATCCACGTCTGACTATTAGGACAGAAAGCGCGTGGATGCCCGGGACGAGCCCGGGCATGACGCCGGTTTGGGTGGAAGCAGAATGCCGAGACGGCTCGAAGGTGAATTTGACTACATTGTCGTCGGCGCCGGCACGGCGGGCTGCATTCTCGCCAACCGGCTTTCGGCCGTGCCAGGGAACCGCGTCCTCGTCCTCGAAGCCGGCGGCGACGACAACTGGATCTGGTTCCACATTCCGGTCGGCTACCTCTTTGCGATCGGCAATCCGCGCTCGGACTGGATGTTCAAGACCGAGGCCGAGCCGGGCCTGAACGGCCGTTCGCTCGCCTATCCCCGTGGCAAGGTGATCGGCGGCTGCTCGGCGATCAACGCCATGATCTCGATGCGCGGACAGGCCGCCGACTACGATCATTGGCGCCAGCTCGGCATGACCGGCTGGGGCTATGACGATGTGCTGCCGCTGTTCAAGCGACTGGAAGATCACTTCCTGGGCGCGAGCGAGCATCACGGCGCCGGCGGCGGCTGGCGCATCGAGGCGCCGCGCCTGTCCTGGGACGTTCTCGACGCCGTTGGCGACGCCGCCGAGGAGATGGGCATCAAGCGCATCCCGGATTTCAACACCGGCGACAACGAAGGCACCAGCTACTTCCACGTCAACCAGAAGCGCGGCCGGCGCTGGTCGTCGGCGCGCGGCTTTCTCAAGCCGGCGCTGAACCGTCCGAACCTGCGGCTCGAGAAGCATGTGCTGGTCGACCGTCTCATCATCGAGCAGGGCCGCGCCGTCGGCGTGCGTTTCATCCAGAACGGCGAGATCATCGAGGCGCGAGCGAAACGCGAAGTGGTCCTCTCGGCCGGCGCGATCGGCTCGGTGCAGGTGCTGCACCGCTCCGGCATTGGACCTGCCGACTGGCTGTCGCCGCTCGGCATCGACATCGTCATGGACAAGCCCGGCGTCGGCCGCAATCTGCAGGATCATCTGCAGCAGCGTGCGATCTACAAGGTCGAGGGCGTGCGCACGCTGAACGAGACCTACTACAATCTGTTCCGCCGCGGCCTGATGGGGCTCGATTATGCCTTCCGCCGCCGCGGTCCGCTGACCATGGCGCCGTCGCAGCTCGGCATCTTCACGCGCTCGGATGCGACGCGGGCCCGCGCCAACATCCAGTTCCACGTGCAGCCGCTATCGCTCGACAAGTTCGGCGATCCCCTGCACCGCTTCCCTGCCATCACGGTGAGTGCCTGCAATCTGCAGCCGACCTCGCGCGGCACCGTTCGGCTGCGCTCGTCAACGCCGGACGAGAAGCCGATCATTGCGCCGAACTACCTTTCAACGGACGACGACCGCCAGGTCGGCGCCGACGCCATCCGCACCACGCGACGGCTGATGCAGCAGAAGGCGCTGGCAAAATATCGTCCCAGCGAATATCTGCCCGGCCCCACCGTCGGCGACGACGATGCCTCGCTGGCAAAAGCCGCCGGCGATATCGGCACCACCATCTTCCATCCCGTCGGCACCGCCAAGATGGGCGCGGTCAGCGATCCCATGGCGGTGGTGGACGAACGCCTGCGCTTCTACGGCCTCGAAGGCTTGCGCATCGTCGATGCCTCGATCATGCCGACCATCACCTCGGGCAACACCAACACGCCGACCGCGATGATCGCCGAGAAGGGCGCGACCATGATTTTGGAGGATGCGAAGTAGCATCCGGTCGCCATGATCAGTCAGCGCTTTTCCATCGGCCCCGTCGGCGAAGAGATCGCCATGATGCAATGGGGCGAGCGCGGGAAGCCGCCAGCTCTCCTCGTGCACGGCACCGGCTTCGTCGCCGACGTCTGGGACGAGGTCGCGCGCGAGCTTGCATCGACCTACACCGTCTACGCGCTCGACCGCCGCGGCCATGGCGCCAGCCACAAGCCGGGCACCTATCATTTCCTGGATTTTGCCGAGGACATCTGCCGGGTGATCGATGCGCTCGGGCTGCGCGACGTCTATGGCATAGGCCACAGCGCAGGGGCGACCGATCTTCTGCTCGCGACAAAGCTACTACCCCAGCGTTTCACGCGCCTGTTCGTGATGGAGCCGACCATCATGGATCCACGCACGGCACGTTCTGAAGGATTGAGCGAGGAATCCCTATTGCAGGTCCAGGGCGCGCTGCGCCGCCGGGCCGAGTTCGACAGTGCCGACGCCGCCTTCGAACGCTACCGCACATCGCCGACATTTGCGGATTGGACCGAGACCTCGCTGTGGGCCTATGTACGCCACGGCTTCGTGCCGCTCGATGATGGCCGGGTCCGGCTCTGCTGCACGCCCGAGATCGAGGCGGCGATGCTGCGCCCGATCTACGAGGCGATGACGCAGGTCTACGTTGGCGATGCCCGCGGCAATCCGTTCACAGCGCTTGCCGGAATCGATTGTCCCGTGCGCGTCACGACCGCCGCGAAGTCCTGGCCGGTCTACAAGGAGATGGCGGCGCGCGCGGTCGCGCTGATTCCTCACGTCAGCACGCTGGTCTTCGAAGGGGCCGGGCATTGTGTGGCGCAGGAAGTGCCGGCGGCTGTGGTGGATGCGGTAAGGGAATTCGCAAGATAGGTCTCCTGCCCCGGACGCGCTGCAGCGTGCAACGCTGCTGCGCAGAGCCGGGGCCCATCTCACCGCGTACGGTGGGGCTTCTTGGGTCCCGGCTCTGCGCAGCAACGCTCCGCGTTGCACCGCGTCCGGGACACGGATGCCGCCCCTCACGAAAACGTCATCCCGTCCGGGAATAAGTCCCCGCTTCCCCCAATCACCTCCCCGAAGCCCAATTCCGGGCGGCGTGGAGAGATGCGATGAGCGGACACGATCACGGGGACGACGGCGTCAGCCGCCGCAAGGTGCTGGAATGCATGACCTGGGCCGGCACCGGGGTGCTCTGGACCGTTACGGGCGGCGTGCCGCGCTCGCTCGGCATCATCGATTCCGCGCAGGCTGCGACGGCGGCCGCGCCCGGCATGACCTTCCTGCAGATCAGCGACAGCCATGTCGGCTTCGACAAGCCCGCCAATCCCAACGCGCTCGGCACGCTGGAAGAGGCCGTCAACAAGATCAACGCGATGCCGGCAAAGCCCTCGTTCATGATCCACACCGGCGACATCACCCATCTGTCGAAAGCCGCCGAGTTCGACAATGCCGAGCGCATCATCTCGCAGACCAAGCTGGACGTGCATTACGTGCCCGGCGAGCACGACTTCATCGACGAGGAGGTGAAGCTCTATCGCGAGCGCTACGGCCGCGGCACCAAGGGCGCGGGCTGGTACTCGTTCGACGCCGGCGGCGTGCACTTCATCGGTCTCGTCAACGTCGTCGACCTCAAGGCCGGCGGGCTCGGCAATCTCGGCGCCGAGCAACTCGCCTGGCTCGAGGACGATCTGCGCGGCAAGTCGAAATCGACGCCTGTTGTCCTGTTCGCGCATATCCCGCTGTGGACCGTCTATCCCGAATGGGGATGGGGCACCGAGGACGGCGGCCGCGCGCTGGAATACGTCAAGGGCTTCGGCTCGGTCACCGTGCTCAACGGGCACATCCACCAGGTGATGCAGAAGGTCGAGGGCAACGTCACCTTCCACACCGCGCGCTCGACCGCCTTCCCGCAGCCGGCGCCGGGCGCCGCTCCCTCGCCCGGCCCGATGAAGGTCGAGGATGCACGACTTCGCTCCATGCTCGGGGTTGCCAGCGTCAACTTCAAGCAGAACGAGCAGCGGCTCGCGATCATCGACACGCCGCTCCAGGGCTAAGGTTGAACGGAAGCTGACAATGAACAAGCTCAATCGCCGCGACTTCGGTGTCGCCGTGGTCGCGGCCCTCCTGTTGCCCGCAACAAGCGCCCGCGCCGACGACATGGAAATCCATATCGACAATTTCGTCTTCCAGCCGCCCGAGCTCAAGATCAAGGTCGGCACCACCGTGACCTGGACCAACCGGGACGACATCCCCCATACCGTGGTGTCGGCCGGCAAGTTCAGGTCCAAGACCCTGGACACCGACGACAAGTTCTCGTTCACTTTCACCAATGCGGGCGATTACAAGTATTTTTGTTCGCTGCACCCGCACATGACGGGGATGATCAAGGTTGAGTAACGTCTCCAACCAAGGCATCAACGTCATGCCCGGCCGGTGGTCCCACGCCGGCCGGGCGCGTGCGGTTTCGATCACGGCAAAAGAAGAAACAGAGGCAAAGCGAGGAGCGATGCCCGTCAATGACGATCTGCAGAAGGCACAGCGCTTCCGCGAGGCGGCGCTGCCCTATCTCGACGACGTCTACACGCTCGCGCGCTATTTGTTGCGCGACGCCTCCGACGCGGAGGATGCGGTGCAGGAATGCTATCTGCGCGCGCTGAAGCATTTCGACAGCTACCGCGGCCCGGCGATGAAGCCCTGGTTGTTCGCGATCCTGCGCAACGTCTGCAACGCAGAATATGCGCGTCGCGCGCACCGGCCCAGCGCGATCGAGGATACGCCCGGCGCCGCCGAGCAAACGCCGATCTGGCAGGAGAGCGAGGCGAGCCCGGAAACCGAAGTGCTGCGCAGCCGCGATGCCGGCGCGATCCGCAAGCTGATCGACGCGCTCGCCGAGCCATTCAGGGAGACGTTCGTGCTGCGCGAGATCAACAATTTGTCCTATCGTGAAATCGCCGAGGCCGTCGGCGCCCCCGTCGGCACCGTGATGTCCCGCCTCGCCCGCGCCCGCGCCATGCTGCGCGCGGCCTGGACGGCGGAAGAGGAGCAAGCGAAATGACCTGCGACGAAGCAAGGATCCTGCTTCACGCGCTGCTCGACAACGAGCTCGATGCCGGCCACGCGCGCGAGGTCGAAGCGCATATCGCGAGCTGCCCGGACTGCGCAGCCGAGTTTGCCGCACAGCGCGAGATGCAGCGTGTGCTCGCTGACACCAATCTGCGCTACACCGCGCCGGCTAGCCTGCGCGCTCGCATCGAAGCCTCGCTGCCGCAAGCACCGCGCCAGCAGCCGAGCCGCCGCTCCGTGCTGCGCGGCTTTGCTATGGGATCAGCCGTCTCCGCGCTCGCGGCGTCCGGCGTTGTCGCCGTGGTGCTGCGCCAGGACGATCAGCAGCGCATCCTGTCGGAGGTCGTCTCCGCGCATCTGCGCTCGCTCCAGGCCGGCCACCTCACCGACGTGGTCTCGACCGACCAGCACACGGTCAAGCCGTGGTTCAACGGCAAGCTCGACGTCGCCCCGCCGGTGATCGACCTCACCGCGCAAGGCTTTACGCTGGTCGGCGGCCGGCTCGACTACATCGACGCGCGCGCCATCGGCGCGGTCGTCTACAAGCGCCGGCAGCACGTGGTCAATCTGTTCGTGTCGCAGACATCGAACACGGAATATCGCACGCCGAAGACCGAGACCATGCAGGGCTTCAACTGCCGCCGCTGGGGCAATCGCGGCCTGAACTTCTGGGCCGTCAGCGATATCGGCGCCGACGAGCTCGCCGAATTCGTCGACAAGTTCGAAGCGGCGATGAAGGCGAATGTGGAGGGGTAATGGCCGGCAGTGGGCGAAGCTCCGCGCCGTGGTTCAGAGGTGACGCCTCTCACAGTCCTCGCGAGCGCAATTCGGCAGATTGCAGCTCCGCAAGGAGGACAGACATGGTTCCGTCACTGATTATCTGCGCCACGCTCCCATCGATGTTCGCGGCGGGCTGCGCTGCATTGCTGGCCTTCAAGGAGCGCAAGCAATGGATTTGGTTCGCGCTCCTGTCCGTCATTGCCGGCCTGGTCACGCTGAATATGCTTCATATCTGGGACTACGCCGGGCGTTGCTAATCGACGAAGTCGGCGGAAGATTACGCCGACCGCCGCACCGCGTTGCCCACCAGCGTCTCGCCGAGCGACCAGATCGCGCCGGGGACCTTGTGGCTGAGGTACGATCTCGGCAAGGCCGTAGCAAGACAGAGATTAAGTCGAAAGCATCCTGAACGATCACGCTACACCCACGCCGGCGCGGTCATTCGAGCGGAGGAAACCGCTCGAACACCGGCAGCTCGTGCGCGCGCTCCATCCAGCCGATCCGCTCGGCGACCTGGATGTGCATGACGGCCGGGACGGCATCGGGGTTGTCATAGGTGCCGCTCTGGATGTCGATGATACCGGGCATCAGGTTTTCATTGATGTAGAACAGCCCGGTGCCGCAATCGGCGCAGAAATGGCGTCGCCCATGCTCGGAGGAGTGATAGATCTTCGGCTGGCCGCGGACCACCTTGACCGCGTCGAGCGGGTACATCGCCCAGCCGACCATCGGTGCTCCCGAGTGGCGACGGCAATCCACGCAATGGCAGAGCGCGTGCACCATCGTGTCGCCGTTCACTTCATAGCGGATCGCGCCGCAATGACAGCCGCCAGTTACGGTCATGGCGCACTCCTCTCCCGTTGAAATCTATGCCGGGAATTAGGTGCCGATTTGGGGTTTGAGGAGGCAGCCTGCTTCAGCAGGTCGCACGTCGCGACATCAGGCCGCGGCGGAGGCCTTACGCCGACCGCCGCACCGCGTTGTCCACCAGTGTCTTGCCGAGCGACCAGATTGCGCCGGGGACCTTGTGGCTGCCGGCGATGACGTCGTCGAACGCCTTCTCGATCCAGGTGCAGTCTTCTTCCGTGATCGTCAGCGGCGGCAGCAGCTTGATGGTGTGGCTGCCGTGGCCGGCGACTTGCGTGAGGATCTTGTGATCCTTGAACAGCGGCACGGTGATGAGCTGGCAGAACAGGCCCTTGTTGGCGGCTTCCAGCACATTCCAGGAGGCGCGGAGCCGCAGCGACTTCGGCGGGCCGAACTCGATGCCGATCATCAGGCCCTTGCCGCGCACTTCCTTCAGCAGCTCGTAGCCGGGCACCATGCGCGTCAGCGCGAGGCGCAGCTCGGCGCCGCGCTTGGCGGCGGACTCGATCAGCTTCTCGGACTCCATGACGTCGAGCGTGGCGATGCCCGCGGCCATCGCGAGGTCGTTCTTGGAGAAGGTGGAGCCGTGCACGACCGCACGATCCATCTGGTTGAAGATCTTGTCGAAGATGGCCTTGCGCGTCAGCACCGCGCCAACCGGCACGTGGCCGCCCGAGAGCGACTTCGACAGCAGCACCATGTCAGGCTCGACGTTCCAGTGCTCGACCGCGAGGAAACGGCCGGTGCGGCCCATGCCGGTCTGGATCTCGTCGGCGACGAACAGCGTGCCGTATTTCTTGCAGAGCGCGGCGGCGCCGGGCAGGAACTCGTCGGTGGGCATGTTGACGCCCTTGCCCTGGATCGGCTCGACGACGAACGCCGCGACCTCGCGCGAGGCCAGCGCCTTCTCGAGCGCGGCCAGGTCGTTGAACGGGATCGAGGTGCAGCCCGGCAGCAGCGGCTCGAAGCCGGTGCGGAAGTTCGAATCACCCGTGAGCGACAGCGCGCCATAGGTCAGGCCGTGATAGCCGTGGGCGCAATAGACGATGCCGGGACGCCCGGTCGCGCCACGCGCGAACTTGATCGCGGCCTCGACGCATTCGGCGCCGGAATTGGCGAAGAACGCCTTGTCGAGATAGGGGACGTATTTCAGCAGGCGCTCGGCCAGCACGCCGGCGAGCACGGAGACGTCGAACTGGACGAGGTTGGGCAGGTCGGCATCGAGCACGCTCTTGAGCGCCTCGCGCATGACCGGATGATTGCGCCCGATCGCAAACACGCCGAAGCCGGACAGCAGGTCGAGATAGCGCGCCCCCTCGCGGTCGTAGAGGTACTGCCCCTGCCCCTTCTGGAAGCCGACATCGTAGCCGATGGTCTTGAGGACCCGGACGAACTGCTCGTTCAGATACCGATTATGCAGAGCACTGCGCTGGGCCTGACGGTCCGCGAACAGCTGAGACATGTCTGGATTTGAACTGTGCATCCGTTACATACTTCGGTTGAGGGCCGTCTCGTCAACTGAAAACGGACCGTTACTGAAAACGGTCTGTGCGGCCTTTTGCCCTTTTTCGGACCATCTTCGCAAGCACAGCTTTTAGATCATGTTGCACTGCCAAGGAACACTCATGCGTTTGGCCCTTTACACCGGAATTATACTGGCTGGCGGTTACGCCTGCCTGACCCCGGCGCTCGCCGCCGATCCCACCGGCGACTGGCGGGTCGCCGATGGCGTCGCCAACATCCGTGTCGCCCAGTGCAATGGCAGCATGTGGGGCGCCGTTTCATGGGAAAAGCAGCCCGGCGGCCGTGACGAGAACAATCCCGATGTCTCGAAAAAGAACAGGCCGACGCTGGGCATGGCGACCCTGATCGACATGAAGAAGAAGCCGGGCGTCGATCAGTGGGAGGGGCAGGTCTACAATGCCAAGGATGGCCAGCTCTACAGCGCGACCATCACGCCGGCTGGTTCCGACCAGCTCGAGATCAAGGGCTGCGTGATGGGCTTCCTCTGCGGCGGCGAGACCTGGACCCGGGTCGGCCCGCCGATCCCCTTGAGCACCGCCAATGCGATGGCCAAGGGCGCGCCGAAGTCCGCCGGCGCGGCGCCGAAAGCCCAGGGAACGACGACGGCTCAGGGAACGACGGGCGCAACCGCAACCGTGCCTCCGCCTCCGCCCGCAGCGGCCCCGAAAGCCGCCGGCGCGGCCAAGCCCGGTCAGAAGGGTGCCGCCGATCCCGTCGGCGACATCTGCCTACTCCCTGAGATTGCGGGGTTTGCCCATTAGGGCCGGCTGAAACAGCAGCACTGCGGCAAGCGTCGTCACCAGCGAGAGTGCGAGCAGCTTGCCCATGCTGGACGTGCCGGGATGGCTCGACAGCCACAGGCTGCCGAACGCGGTCGCCGTCGTCAGCGCGCTGAAGAAGATTGCTCGCGTCAGGCTGGTCTGAAGCAGGTTTGTTCTGCCCGAGCGCCAGGCCACGACATAATAGATCTTGAAGGCGACGCCGACGCCGAGCAGCAGCGGGAACGCGACGATGTTGGCGAAGTTGAGCGGCAGGCCGATCAGCACGCAGATCTCGAGCGTCACGGCGCCGGCCACCAGCAACGGCACCAGCGTCATCAGCACGTCGACGAAGCGCCGCAACGTGATCCAGAGCAGCAGGCCGATCACCAGCAGCGCGTAGATGCCGGCGTGGATGAACGCCTTCACCACGGTGTCGCCGGACTTCAGGATCGAGACCGGTCCGCCGATCGCGGTCGGCTCGGCCGCGAGCACCGCCGCCGCAAATTTGCGCAGCGTGTCGTTGTCGTTGGGGTCGCCCTTGGGCAGCGCCTCGACGCGGATGACGCCATCCTTGCTCTTCCAGGCGCTGACGAGATCGGGCGGCAGTGAAGCCAGGGTGACGGGACCTGCCTGCAACGCGTTCCTGAGCTGGTCGAACACGATCTTCATCGGCGTGACGAACACGTCCTGCGCCTTGTTGCGCGTGGCCTCATCGCCCTTGGCGAGCTTCTCGAGCGCATCCGCCAGCCGGCGCGAGGCGGTGGCGCCCGGCCCCTTCGCGTCACCGGCGGTCCGGCGCAGATTCTCGACCGAGGATTTCAGCGCCTCGACGTTCTCCTGGTCCGTCGGTGCCGCGTCGATCTGATCGGGGTTGAGCGCGGGATTCAGCACCTTGGCGCCCTGTGCGATCAGCTTCAGCTTCGGCTGCTGGTCCTGGGGCACGAAGCTGTCCAGCGACATCACCCTGAGCACCTCGGGCACCTTCTCCAGCTTCGCCTCGACCGCCCTTGCCTGCTCTTCCGAGGTGGTCATCACATTGATGGCATTGGCGCCGGTGTTGGGATCCTTGCGCAGGTCGAGGAAGGTCGCGATCGACTCGGCGTGCGGATTACGCAGGTTCATCGGGTTGAAGTCGAACTTCATGAAGTAGAGCAGCGGCAGGCCGGCGAGCGCGAGCAGCAGCGTGCCGCCCACGACCAGCACGCGGTGCTTCTCCAGAAAGTGATCGAGCGGCGCCAAGAAAGCGTAGCCGACCGGCTCCTTTTCGCCGGGCGGGTTGAGCAGCTTGAGCATGGCCGGCAGCACGGTGATCGACGAGATGAACGCCACCAGCATGCCGACGCCGGCGATCTGGCCGAGCTCGGCGATGCCCTTGTAGTCGGTCGGCATGAAGCAGAGGAAGCCGGCCGCGGTCGCCATCGCAGCGAGCGACAGCGGCACCGCCGAGCGCTTCGCCGCCAGCACCAATGCCCCTGTCAGGTCGTTGTGCTTGTAGCGCTCCGAGCGATAGCGGACGCTATATTGGATACCGAAATCGACGCCAAGGCCGACGAACAGCACGGCAAACGCGATCGACAGCAGATTGAACGATCCGACCATCATGAGGCCGGCGGCGGTCGTGATCGAAAGGCCGACGAACAGATTGATGAAGACCGCGAAGATGATCTTGGCCGAATGCAGCGCCAGCCACAGGATCAGCAGCACGACGAGGACCGTGCCGACGCCGTTGACGACGGCGCCCTCCTGGACGGTGGCATATTCCTCGTTCGCGATCGGCACCGGGCCGGTCAGGCGCACCCGCGCCTGAAATTTGGTCGGGAAATCCAGATCCGCTGCAGCCTTGCGGATCGCGTCGGTGGCGTCCTTGCCGGGCTCCAGCGCGTTGTAGTCGAGGATCGGCTTGAACTCGATGAAGGCGCGCTTGTCGGAATCCTTCAGCGGCTCGTCGCTGACCAGCTCGCGCCAGGAGAAGCTCGCATTGCCCTTGTTGAGCACGGTCTCGACGGTCTGGGCGATCTGGTTGAACGGCCGCTCGGTGCCGTCGAGCTTCACCTGCCCCCGCTTGACGCCCGCAAGTCCGGTTTCGAGCGCCCCGGTCAGGCCGCGGATCGAGGGATCGCCCGCCATGATCTCGATCAGGGGCGCTGCGGATTCGAACTGACTGGTCGCCTTGGCAACCTCTTCGGTCGGCAGGAACAACAGGCCATTCCGCTCGAAGAATTCGCCGGTGCCGAGCTGCTGCATCGAGACGAAATTGGTCTTGTCGTCTTTGAGCTTCGCGTAGAGCGCGTCCGCCGCAGCGCTCGCCATCTCCGGCGTCTTGGCCTCGACGACCGCGAGAATCGTCGCGTCGCGGTCGAAGGCGCGGTCGAACTGCTGGTCGCGCTGGCGCCAGTCGAGATTCTGGGAAATCAGCGAATTGATGTCGGTGTTGATGGCGAAGTGCCGGGCCGCGTAGTAGCCCGCCCCGACCGACAGCAGGAGCCCGAGAACGACGACGAGGGAGGCAAACCGGGTGCAGGCCCTGACGATGGCAACGACTACGCTTTGCAGCACTTCTTTTCTTTCTGCGGTTAACAGCTTGCCGGAAACGCCCGCTGTTTATCGGAGTTCCCGGGCGAAACCTATTGCTGTTTTGAGTGGGTCTTGCCGCAACAAGGTTCGAGGTAAACGGCGGCAGACCGCGGCAAAAACTTGCGGGGGCGTCGGTATAGCCGGGGAGTTGAGGCGGGAAAGTGACGAAGGGGTGAGCACAAATGTCGCCGTTTTGACCACGGCAAATTCTATACTATAATACCTCATTGGTGAGCCGGCAGGGGAACCAAGTTTCATCTGTCCTTTCCTTTCTGCCGATTTTTTGACACAAAGTGCTGTGCCTCCATGCGCCGGAGCCCAATTGGGGTGGGTGGTTACCGTGTGCGCGAACCAGTGGTGCGGGACTTGCAACTCATTGGTCAGTATCGGGGTGCCGCCGGGGACTAACGAAGCGGATTGATGCAACTTGCGTGATGGGCGTCCTATGGAAGTTTATCTGGCGCAGCCGCGCGGCTTCTGTGCGGGCGTGGTGCGTGCGATCGAAGTCGTGGAACGGGCCCTGCAGAAGTACGGCCCGCCCGTCTACGTGCGCCACGAGATCGTGCACAACAAATACGTGGTCGAGAGCCTGAAGAACAAAGGCGCCATTTTCGTCGAGGAACTGTCCGAGGTTCCCCCTGGCGCGGTGACCGTTTTCAGCGCCCATGGCGTCGCCCGCAGCGTCGAGGAAGAGGCCGCCGCCCGCGACCTTCCGGTGCTCAATGCCACCTGCCCGCTGGTCACGAAAGTTCACAATCAGGGGAAGCGCTACATCACCAAGGGGCGCACCCTGATCCTGATCGGCCATGCCGGACACCCCGAGGTCGAGGGCACGATGGGCCAGGTTCCCGGGCCCGTGCTGCTAGTTCAAAGCGTTCAAGAGGTTAACGCCCTGACGCTGCCGGCGGATCGGCCAGTGGCCTACATCACCCAGACCACCCTGTCGGTCGACGACACCAGGGACATCATTTCGGCCCTCCAGGCCCGCTTTACAGATATTCAAGGTCCGGATATCCGGGATATCTGCTATGCGACACAGAACCGCCAATCTGCGGTAAGGGACTTGAGCAAGCTGGTCGACGTGATCTTGGTGGTGGGCGCTGCCAATA